>JAEIGA010003008.1_pt1 | contig 26544 bp, 17 predicted proteins | sample 9270691 | NCBI WGS metagenome assembly JAEIGA01 (sample SAMN17057246, study PRJNA624740) | gut metagenome | biome: biome; isolation source: fecal sample | host: Bos grunniens | place: China: Xizang | collected 2019 | reverse complement strand
ATGCGTGACGCTAACTCTGCTAAAAAATACTGGCACTTTATTAAACTTATGGGTCGTTCAGCTTCTCACATCGCTCTAGAATGTGCTCTTCAAACTCAACCAAACATCTGTATTGTTTCTGAAGAAGTTGAAGCTAAAAAAATGACTCTAGGTGAAATCGTTGACGATATAGCTAACGCAGTTGCTGCTCGTGCTGCTCAAGGTAACAACTTCGGTGTTATTCTTATCCCAGAAGGTCTTATCGAATTCATTCCAGAAATGAAAGTTCTTATCGCTGAACTAAACGACCTTCTTGCTCACGAATCAGACGTACAAAAAGCACTTCAAGGCTTAACAGCTACTTCTGCTGCTGTTTACGCTTCTCTTCCAGAAGCTATCGCTAAACAATTAACTCTAGACCGCGACCCTCACGGTAACGTACAAGTTTCTCTAATCGAAACAGAAAAACTTCTTATCGAGATGGTTAAAACTCGTCTAGCTGCTATGAAAGCTGAAGGTAAATTCGTTGGTAAATTTGCTGGTTTAGGTCACTTCTTCGGTTACGAAGGTCGTTGCGCAGCTCCATCTAACTTCGACGCAGACTACTGCTACTCTTTAGGTTTCAACGCTGCTCAACTTATCGCTGCTGGTAAAACTGGTTATATGTCATTAATCCGCAATACTACTGCTCCTGCAGAACAGTGGATTGCTGGTGGTGTTCCTGTAACAATGATGATGAACATGGAACGTCGTCACGGTGAAATGAAACCTGTTATCCGCAAGGCTTTAGTAGAACTAGAAGGTGCTCCATTCAAAGAACTTGCTAAAAACCGTGCTGCTTGGGCTATCGAAACAGCATACGTTTATCCAGGTCCAATCCAATACTTTGGTCCATCTGAAGTTTGTGATCAACCTACAAAGACTCTACAATTGGAGCAAAAATAAAATTGTTTTAAAGGGCGCTTTTCTCGTTGCGCTTGTCTTCAAAATCCTCGAGTACGTATGTACACTCCGGTTTTTCAGACTGCGCGACGCCTAAAAATCTCTCCTTTAAAAGCAATTTTATGAGAACTGCATAAAAAAATCTGACGCTTAGGCGCCAGATTTTTTGTTTTATTTATGTTTGTGTTTCTCTACTCGATATTTTTAAGTAACACAATAAATATATTTACTTCACTGGATTCAGTTGTATTCCTCTTGCTCTTGGGTGAGAGTAGAATACTTTCATAAGTTTGTCGGCATGAGCTTTTGGAAAATCGAAGAAGGTAAATTTTGATGTAATATCAATATTTCCTATTTCGATACTTCTATCGTTAAGAATTTCATTAATCATACCAAGGAAGCGACGTGGATCCATTTTATCCTTCTTGCCACGATTAATCTTAAGTCTAATCATATCTTTTCTGTTGCCCTTGCGCATTTCGCGGCGAGAAAGTTTTTCTTGCTCTTGTTTTTTAGCATCGCGTCTGTTTTCTTTTATTTCTTTGCGAACTAATGCATTTAGGTCTTGTGAGTTTTGGTAATATTCTAGGATAGGGTTGAATGCAAGTGACACAAAGCGAGAAATTACTTCCTCTTTATCCATATCCTTCAATTGTTCATATACATCAGGAAGTAGCTTGTGCAATTTCTCATTCTTTTCTACAGTTTGCATTTTTTCCACCATATACATTAGTTGTCTTTGGCAGACAGCCATACCTGTAGGGATTTCCATTTGAGAGAATGTTCTTTTAATCTCCTTTTCTATAGATTTAATAGACATTTTTTCTCTTGGAGTAACAATTGCAATAGAAATACCAGATTTATTTACACGGCCAGTTCTACCACTACGGTGAGTATAAGTCTCCTTGTCATCAGGAAGTACATAATTCACCACATGGCTAAGGTCGTTTACATCTAGCCCACGTGCTGCCACGTCTGTTGCAACCAAAATTTGTAGGTGTTTGATTCTAAACTTGTTCATAACTGCGTCACGTTGAGCTTGAGAAAGGTCTCCGTGAAGTGCGTCTGCATTGTAGCCATCCACCATAAGTTTTTCTGCCACATCTTTGGTTTCTTGACGTGTCCTACAGAAAACTATACCATAAATATCTGGGTTGTAGTCTAATATACGTTTTAGTACCTCGTATCTATGAGTACTTTTTGTTAGCACATAATAATGCTCCACATTTTTTGCTGCCTCGCCACGTTGGCCTACAGAAATTTCTATAGGGTTTTGCATATAGCGTTTTGCAATATTTGCTATCTCTTTTGGCATAGTAGCAGAGAAGAGTAGGGTGCGTCTATTTTCTGGTATAGAAGAAAGAATAGTTGTAATATCATCAAGGAATCCCATGTTGAGCATTTCATCTGCTTCATCCAAAACAAGGTGTTTTACCTTTGATAGATCAACTTTTCCTCTTTCCTTTAAATCGATAAGACGGCCAGGTGTAGCAACCAATATATGTGGGGTCTGATCAAGCTCTTTTAGTTGTTTTCTAATATCTTCACCACCATAAACAGCAACGATGCGAATGTTTTCCATCATACTGCTGTAGCGTTTAAGCTCTGTAGCTATTTGTACACAAAGTTCACGGGTAGGTGCTAGAACTAGACTTTGAATGTATTTTTCTTTTGACTCAGTTAAATGAATAATAGGAAGACCAAATGCTGCAGTTTTTCCTGTACCTGTTTGTGCTAACCCTACAATATCAGATTCGTTATTTAATAAATAAGGTATAACTTGCTCTTGAATAGGAGATGGAGTTTCAAATCCTAACTTACTTATACTTTCTAAAATACTCTCCTTAAGTCCTAAATCTTTAAATGTCATATATTATTGTTTTTGTTCTTTTTCTTTTTGCTTTTGCTCTTTTTCTTTTTGCTTTTGCTCTTTTTTAAGACGTTTCTTTTCTTCCTTTAAGCGTTTTTTCTCTTCTTTTAGACGTTTTTTCTCTGCTTTTTCTTTTGCAACATATTCTTCGTGTCTGCGCTCTCTGTCTTCTTTAAGAATTCGTCTGTTTTCACGCTCTTGTGCTTTTCTAATTTTTTCAGCTTCTCTTTCTTTCTTTGCAAGTTCTTTTTCTTCTGGAGTTTTCTTGCGGAATACTTCTTTGTAATGTTTTCCTAGATTTTTCCAGGTATCAAAGTCTTCACGATACATTATACCTAAACCTTGAGTATAAAGAGCTGTAGAATATAGTCTGTCATTTGTTTTGTTGTATGCTTTTAGACGCAAACGTCCAGATTTGATAAGTTTATATTCTAAATCAAAGTCACCTATGAAATCTTCGTTTCCATATTGGGTTCTATAGCCAACATTACCATTTAATATAAGTCTGTTATCAAAGAAATTTGTAGAAATATTTACTGCAAATTGCATGTTGTCCATATCAGTTTCGGAGTTGTCTATATAGTTTAACCCTAAATTGATATGGTTACTAATTTGTGATAACCAATAATTTATCTGACTAGAAATAGTGGCAGTTGCAAATGATGCTGCTAGTTGGGTAGAATAACTAGTAGCATTATTTTGTGTTGCAGATGGATTATAGAATCTACCTGTAAGTAACAGGAATACCATTTGCTGGCTCATCATTTCGTCTGTATTGATGGCCGCCTTAACCAAACGTTGCACTTCTTCTTCTGCTGTTGGCAGTTTGATGTCAAACTTAATAATAGGTTGTAGAAGTGGACCTGTGATATTGGCGATGCAATCCACTTTTACGATATTACTATTTAGATATGATGTTACACTACTTTCTAGTAGGTCTGAAAGTGATGCGGTGGTTTGATATTTGGCATTGATATTCATATTACAATTGTTCATAGGGTCACCGTCAAATGAGATACTACTTTCTGTATCTACCTCAAATTTTTTGCGCAATGCCCCTTGAAGTGAGAAGTTATATTCTCCTTCTGTTATATTATAATTTCCAAATATCTTAACGTTTAGACTATTATCTATTTCAATTTGTAGGTTGCCGTTACCTCTAGCTTTTATGATGTCGTCACTTGTATGGCTATCCATAATGATTTGTGCTTCAAGATCTGGAGTAGCTTCTACATTTAGTTTAACATTTAGTTTTGTGGTTGCACTCTCTTGAATCCTTTTCCTTCTCTTCTTTTTTCTTTCCTCTCTTGCACTTAGCTCTTTTTTAGGTGTTACATAAGTGATAAATTGGTTGTCTGTAGCAGATGAATAACTATCAATTGGAATAGAGAAATAACTATTTTTCTCTGGTTTTGCTATAACATCAATATTCACAGAATTCATATTGCCAACAATACTTGCTTTGCCTGTGGCAAAAAATCTTCCATAAAAATCTGGACTATCTATCTCTGTGGTGTTAAATGCAAGTATATTGTTAACATCTATATCTATCTTATAATCAAAGTCTCTAAATAGTTTGTGTGTAATCAATCCATTGACTAATCCTGTATTTCCGTGCTTGTCTTTGAGTTCTATATCTTTTAAGATAAAGGCGTCTTTCAAGATTTTTACAGAGTCTTCAAAATAAAACTCGGTTTTTAAGAAATCTATAGAAAGCATAGCATCTTTTGCGTATGCATCGCCCCATATTTCTATAGCATCAAAAGGACCACCAACATATAGTTTTCCACTAACAGTTGCTCTTAGGTCATTTGCAAATGTGCTTAAATATGGTTTTATAAATCCAAGCTGCAATTGGTTTATATCTATGTCAAGTAACATTTCTTTTTTTACTATTGAGACATAACCATTTACCTCAGACGTATCTTTTGCTGCATTTTCTACCAAACCATGTAGCTCTATTTGTTCTTTATCATGGTTATATCTAGCAGTCGCTTCTACAACATCTCCCAATGGGAATTCATTTAATCCGAATTGTTTGCATGAAACTTTTGCATTAAGTATAGGTTTATTTAATACGTCTCCCGCAAGTACATTGCCACTTACAATTCCCAATAGTTTAATGTCTGGCATGTATAGAATTTCACTTAAGTATTTTAAATCTATCTCTTTAAGTGAAACGTGAATTAAACCTGCATTATTCTGTTTACTTGAATATCCATCTACCCTTAGGTGTTGGTTAGGACCATAGAACCTAACACTATCCACTCTTAGTTGCTCTTCGTCGTAACGAATGCTGCCTTCTTTTACTTGCCATGTTGAGTCTGCTAAAATTAACTGACTAGGCAATAAGAAACAGCTTAGGTCTATATTTTTGTTGTTTTTTATTTCGTTAAATTCAAATCTTGTTTTTAATTCGCCTGTAAATAGTTTTTCTACATTATTTTCAAACCATAGGTTGAAATTAACCTTGTTGTCTATTAGGTCTGTATTAATCTTTATTTCTGCAGTGTCTATTCTACTTTGGTAATATGCGCCTACATTAAGATTTAGTTTTTCAGTGAAATTATGTAAGTGAACATTTAAACTATCTATATTAACTTTGCCCAGATCTATGTGGTTTGAATATGCATTTAATTCGATTAAATCTGAAGTGTCATCAAAGAATGCGCTAACGTGAGTGGTGTCGTCGATGCTAACTTTTTGTGCAAAGAAATAACTATAATCACTCAGAGGGAGAATGTCTGCTTGAAGTTTAAATTTGTTGTTTCCTTCTTTCTTTTCTGCTTTAAGAGCTGGAATGTTAGTTAACTCTTTACTAACTAAGTATTTAATATTGTTAGCAAGTGTATAAAAATCTATTTGCCCATTGATGTCAAAGGTGGCAATGTCTGAATCTAGCCAAATATGTTTTCCTTCTTCTGTGTTTTCTGAAACTAAAATTATATTTTCAGGAGACATCTTGACATTTTCATTGTGTAGTTGGATAGAGTCTATTGCTACATATCCTTCAATGTCATTGATGGAACTCAATTTAAGTTGACTTTGTATTATAGTTGAAAATTTAAATGTAGGTAATACATCAATAATCTTCATTTCTGCTAGACAGACTGTGTCAATTTCTCCGTTTAATGATATATTGTATGTATTATTTTCGTCTATATCTAAATTTGCAAGTAGGTTGATACTGCCATTTTTAGGGTCTTTGTAGTTGATTTCTGCATTAATATTTTCTTTGCTGAAATTAGTATTGATTATAATATTGTCAAATTCATATTGTTTATAGTCAAATGATGAAATGACACCACGAACATGTCCAGAAAGAGGCTGGTTAGCTTTTTTCTGTCCATTGAATGTTACATCTAAGTGAATATCATTAAAATCTGAGTATTTATTAAGGATTTTGCCTAAGTTGACATCTTCGGTACCAATTTTACCATCAAATTTCCAATCTTTGGTTTTAGTATTGTAATTAATTTTTAAGTCGGTAATAACTTTACCTGCATCTGTGTTTAGTGTACCGTATGCCACAATATCAGAGAAGAAACCTACTATTTCACCTGTAAATTTGAGGTGTTTAAGTTTTCTAACTTCTTCTGGGAAGATAAATGGCTTTTGTTTAATACTTGATATTAGGTCTTCTAAGTCATGAATATTAGTTCCAATTTGTTGAATATTGGCAAAAATATACGTGTCTTCTATTTTATCAATTCCATAAATGCCTGCGCTCAGTTTAGCAATCATGTTATCACTATATTTAGCTTGAAAACCACGTAAATCTACATTGTTGTTGTGATAACTGATTTTGCCGTTGGCAATAATAGGTTTATTTAAATTTTTTAATTCAGGAAGTATATTTTTTAAATCTTTGCCATAAATCTCAGCTTTTTTTAGGCTTAACTTTATTTTTACGTCTTTTTTAAGTGATTTTTCATTGAAAACTTGTGGCAAACTATCGTAATTCAATGATAGCTCATCTATAGAGACTTTAGAATTTGGAAGTCTAATCTCCAAAGGTCTAATATAAGATTGTTTTTTGCCAATGCTTAAATTAAAACTTAAGTCGTTTAATTTGAAGCCTTTACTTTCTGTAGCAGAGAATCTATTTAAATGTGCAGATATACTATCTTTAGATGCGTGTTCTATGGAGATATGCGTGTTGATATGGTTGAATTGGAAATGGGCAGGGTCGAAATGTTCTATATAACCCTTATCTGTATTGTCAAATTTAAATTCCCCATTAATAATTTGCAAAGAATTTAATTCCATCAAAATATCAGGAATATTTATCGCAGTTTCTCTTTTTGGGAAAATGTCTATAAAGAATTGTAGGTTTGTTTCTCCTTTGTTATTGGTAGTTAGGTAGAAGTACGGGTTATTTAGGATAATGTCCTCAATATATAATTTCTTGCGAAAAAGTTTTCTCCATCTAACATCTAAATGGAATTCTTTCATACTAGCAACTAATTCTCCATTAGGGTCTTTTAGGCTTACATCTTCTAGAATAAGTCCTGTGAAAAAAGAAAAATTAATCCCTTCCACAGTTACTTCTCCTTTGGATTGAGCAGAAAGTTCTGTGGTAACTTTATCAATAATTGTTTTTTGAACATACTTGTTTGTTATAACCAAAGGAAGGCTCAAGAATAAACAAAAAACAAATACGATTAAGAAAACTAGTATTTTAAGGAAATTTTTAATAATTTTTTTAATAAATTTGTAACCCGTTTAATAACGAACAAAAATACAAAAAAAATAGCACTTATGAAAGAGCAAAACATAAAAAATAATGATGTTGTTATTTTAGGAATTGAATCTTCTTGTGATGACACATCTGTAGCTGTGATACGAGATGGATATTTATTATCAAATGTTATCTCTTCGCAGGCTATTCATAGTGCATATGGTGGAGTAGTGCCAGAATTGGCATCTAGAGCTCACCAACAAAACATAATTCCTACTATTCACGAAGCTATTCGTCGTGCAGGTATAGTAAAAGAAGATATTTCTGCTATTGCATATACTCGTGGGCCTGGTCTTATAGGTTCACTTTTGGTGGGAACTTCATTTGCAAAAGGTTTTTCATTGGCACTAAATGTACCTATGATAGATGTAAATCACCTTCAAGGACATGTTTTAGCGCACTTTATAAAAGAAGAAGGAGAAGATGCACATATACCAGAATTTCCATTCTTATGTTTGCTAGTTTCTGGCGGTAATTCACAAATTATTTTAGTGGAAGCTTATAATAAAATGACTATTTTAGGTCAAACTATAGATGATGCAGCGGGAGAGGCGTTCGATAAATGTGCGAAACTTTTAGGTGGCCCTTATCCTGGTGGTCCTTTTGTAGATAAATTGGCAAAAGAGGGGAATCCTGATGCCTTTACATTTTCAAAACCAAATATCCCAGGTTACGATTATAGTTTTAGCGGATTGAAAACATCATTTATGTATTTTCTGCGTGATGAACTAAAAAATAACCCTAACTTTGTGGAAGAAAGAAAGGCAGATTTATGCGCTTCTATACAAAAAACTGTGATAGAAGTGTTGATGAAAAAACTAAAAAAAGCCTCTGATGATTATAAAATAAAAAGAGTGGCTGTAGCTGGTGGCGTTTCTGCAAATAGTGGTCTTAGAGCGGCATTTGAAGACTATTCTAAACGTTATGGTTGGGATATCTTTGTGCCAAAATTTTCTTATACCACAGACAATGCTGCCATGATAGCAATAGCTGCATTATTTAAATATAAGGATGGTATTTTCGATACAATCGATTCTGTTCCATTCTCTAAAGTTGTTATTTAATACATGGAAAAAATTAAAAATTTACTAAAGAAATATTCATACCTAAAAGGTGTGGCTTATTTCGTTATTATCCTTTTGGCTGCACATTTCTTGTGGAAGTATAGTTTTATAGAAGGTAAAGACTTGCGTGGTTTGCCACAAATCTTTTTGTGGAGAAGTTACGATTTGTCTTTTATCTTTAATAATGCAGTAGATTTTCTTTCAACTCAGGTATATTGGCTTATTCATGATGTGTTTAACATGGATGTGGTGGTGCTGAAAAACTCTATATATTTAAAAGAAATATCTTCTTTAGTAAAAGTAGTTTGGAGTTGTTCAGGATTGAAACAAATTTTTGTATTCTTCTGTATTATAGCATTTTATCCAGGTAGTGGAAAACAAAAACTTTGGTTTATTCCATTAGGGATTCTACTTGTTTGGATATTAAATGTGATAAGAATTTCTTCTTTAATAGGATTATTTGAATCATTCCCAAATCATTTTGAGTTATTCCACGAATTATCTAAATATGTGTTCTATTTTATCATATTTATGTTCTGGGTATTTTGGGAAGAAAAGATTAGAAAATAATGAATTTAGTATTAGATTTTGGAAATACTAAGATAAAAGCAGCTGTTTTCTCAGAAAATAATGAAATCTTAGAGATTTTTACTTGGGATAATTACAATGAAGATGCAATAAACCAAATTAAGTCTAAATACTTAATTGATAGTGTTTTATTGTGCTCTGTTATTGCAATTTCTGAAGAAATAGAAAATTATTTAAAATCTAATTTTACATATTATTTAAGATTAAGTTCAGATACTCCACTGCCAATAAAAAATAATTATTCTACGCCAAAAACTTTAGGTTTGGATAGAATAGCGGCAGCGGTGGGAGCAAACATGCTGAAACCAAATTCTCCTTTGTTTATAATAGATATGGGAACTGCCATAACCTATGACTTTGTAAATGAAAATAATGAGTTTGTAGGTGGCAATATTGCACCAGGAGTGAATATGCGACTTCGTGCAATGAATAGTTTTACCAATAAGTTGCCATTATTGGAAGCTAAGGAAGAAGAAAAATTGCTCGGGGACGATACTGCTTCTGCTATGATGGCAGGAGTTTTGAGGGGGATTGAATTTGAAATTGAGGGTTATATTACAGAAATTCTTAAAAAAAATCCAAATCTTTCAGTTTTTTTAACGGGTGGAGACGTTTTTTTCTTTGAAAAAAGATTAAAAAGTACCATCTTTGTAGTTTCAAATCTATTATTGCTGGGTTTGAATGAAATTTTAAGGTATAATAAATGTTTATAAAGAGAATTATATACATAATTTTGGGTTTAGTACTTTCATTATCAACTGTTTTTGCAGCTGATACTGTTTCTCCTTTTTCTAGATACGGTTATGGTGAATTCCAAAATCCAGTGTCTGGAGCACTACTTTCTATGGGGGGAGTAGGATATGGTATGAGAACCAATAGGGTGATAAATCCTTCAAACCCTGCATCATACACCTCTATCGATAGTTTGACCTTTATGATGGATTTGGGTGTTTCTGGTGTTATAGATGGTTGCCTTACAGAAGCTGGAAGAAATACACAATTTGCAGGTAATATAGATTATGTTTCATTTCAAGTGCCATTAGCAAATTGGGCTGCACTAAGTTTTGGTATAAATCCTTTAACTATAGTAGGTTACGAGTATTTATTTACAAGCACTCAACCCTCATATAGCTATGAAGATCCATTGGAAGTGAAACAACATTTCTCTGGTAGTGGTGGTGTTACACAAGTATATTTAGGTCTTTCATTTGATATATTTGATAGACTTGCAATAGGTGTTAATGGTAAATATCTTTTTGGCAAAATAGAACATAATAGACAAGTAGATTTTCCTAATTCTAGCTTATTTAATAGTACTACATACAAAAATGCTATGTATGTTAGTGCATGGGAATGTGATTTTGGTATGCAATATCATCAACCAATCGGCAAAGATGACCAATTAATAATAGGTGGTACATATACAATGAAGCTACCTATGGATAATAAAACAGAAATTACAACTAAAACTAATATAGACGATTTTGACAACAGCAAATATGAATTTGAATATCCTCAAGTAATAGGTGCTGGTTTTTCTTATTTATGGAATAATAGATTGCTTATAGGGGCAGATGTGACTTGGATGGAATTATCTAAAGTGAAATATTATTCAAAAGAGAATGAATTCTCTGATAGATTTGTTTATGCATTAGGAGCTGAATATATACATAACCCTGAGTCTAAAAAGTATGTTGAACTTATGAGATTTAGATTAGGTGCAAATTATTCAAACTCTTATGCTAAAGTTAATGGATGCGATTATAATAAGTGGGCTATTACATGTGGTATAGGATTCCCACTTCCTAATACAAAAACTACTCTTAATTTACATTTAGAATATGGTCAACAGGGTAGTATTAAAACAATAGGTTTGGTGGAACAATATGGAAAAATAGGTATTGGAGTTTCACTAAATGAAAGATGGTTCGTTAAACGTAAGTTTAATTAATAGGTCTAAGAATCAGAAATTAATAACTTAATAACATAAATATTATGAGAATCAAAACTTTATTATTAGCAGTTGCTACATTGGTGGCATTACCTACCTTTGCGGTAAAAGGCGTAGAAGATGGAAGTAAATACGGAACAGGTGAAGATTCTATCCGTTGTTTAGAAAACTTAAGCCTTTACACAAATTACTACAAAATTAAAGACTATAATTCTGCTTATGATAGCTGGAAAGTAGTGTTTGACGAATGTCCTACAGCTGCAGGAACCACTCTTTATAGCCAAGGTGCTTTTATTTTATCTTATAAACTTGCTGCTGAAAAAGATCAAGCAAAAAGACAAGCATTATTTGAAGAATTAATGAAATGCTATGACCAACGTGTTAAATATTATGGAACTAACAAAAAATATCCAGAATCATATATTCGTGGTCGTCAAGCAATGGATTATATTAAATATTCTGCAGATAAAGATTATTTAGCTATTGCATTACCATGGTTGGAACAATCTGTTAATGGACGTGGTGCAGAAGCTGATAACGACGTTATTCAAAAATATTTTGAACTTCTAGAACATCGTTATCAATCAGACAAAGCTAAATATAGCGAAAGCTTTATTAATCAATATATTTATTTAGGTGATATTGTTGACCAACGTATTGCAAAAGGTGATAAATATAAAGAAGCATACGCTATTACTAGAAATAACTTAAATGCAATCTTTGTAAATTCTGGTGTTGCTGATTGCGCTACATTAGAAGGTGTGTTTGCAACAAAAGTAGAAGAAAACAAACTTAATGATGCAGAGCTAGAAAAAATCATTAATATATTTGACAAAGCAGATTGCAAAGAGTCTGAAATTTATTTCACTGCTTCTAGTTATGCTCACGCATTAAACCCTATTGCAAAAACAGCTGTAGGTTGTGCTCGTCAAGCATTTAAGAAAGAAGATTATAATAAAGCTATAGCATTCTATAATGAAGCTATTGCATTAGAAGAAGTAGATACATTAAAATATACATACGCAATAGAAAAAGCTAATACACTTTATGTTTGCAAACGCTATTCTGAAGCTAAATCAGCTGCATTACAAGCTATCTCATTTGACTCTCGTCAAGGTGAACCATATATGTTATTAGCAACAATTTATGTAACTGTAGATCCATATCCAGAAGACCCAATCCTAAATAAAACAAAATATTGGGTAGCAGTGGATAAACTACAAACAGCAAAATCTATCGAACCAGAATTGGCAGAAAAAGCTAATACATTAATTAACTCATATCGTAAATTCTATCCTACAAAAGAAGAAGTTTTCTTCAAACCAGAATTAGCTCCTGGCGCAAACTTCACTGTAGGTGGCTTAATTAATGAAAGCGTACGTTGCCGCGACTAATAATAATTTTGAAAACATTATATAAAAATATAATTTTGGGTATAACGGTTGCCTTACAGGCAATCGTTATGCTTGTTTTACAATCTTGCTCTTCGTCTGTAGAAAGTTCTGCTTCATTAGGAGTGGAAAGAGATTCTGCGGCTGTAATGAAGACGTATAATGTAACTACTTTGGTGTCAGACTCTGGCATAACTCGTTTTAGAGTGAAAACTCCAGAATGGTTAGTTTTTGATAAAAAGGCAAAACCAACTTGGGAGTTCCCACAAGGAATTCACTTGGAACAGTTTGATGAAAATCTTGATATTCATTCAGAGGTTGATGCCAAAAAAGCTATTTATTATACAGAATTAGAACAGTGGATTCTTTCTGATTCAGTATTTGCAGTAAATGTTGAAGGTGAAAAATTTGAATCGGAGATTTTATATGTTCATCAAAAGGAAGATAGAATCTTTACAGACAAGTTTGTGAAAATAACTCAAGAAGACAAGATTATCACAGGGATAGGGATGGAATCCAACCAAAGATTAACCAAATATAAGGTACTAAAACCACAAGGTATAATTCCTTTAGATGAAGAAGAGGAAGAATAAAAAATAAATGGTAGATTAATCGGTGTGGAATATAGTATTTTTATAAAAAAATTCTTATCTTCGCAATCTAAAATTTTAAAAAGAAAAAATCATAGCAAAATGGCTACATTAGAAAACATTAGAAAAAGAGGTCTGCTTCTAAGTATTGTGATAGGCGGCTCTTTATTAGCATTTATTTTAGGGGGTATTGATTTTCAAACCGTGTTTGGCGATAGCCGTACTACAGTAGGTACAGTAGAAGGTAATGAAATAAGTATCCAAGAATATGAGGCACGTATAGATGAAATGACTACTTTCTACAAAATGGAAATGGGTCAAAGCAGTTTGGATGAAAACACTACACGTCAAGTTCAAAATTCTGTTTGGAATACATTCCTTCATGAACAACTTATTGGTTCTCAATGCGAAGAATTAGGTATCGTAGTAACAGATGAAGAAATTACCAGACAATTAACAGGTGATGTTCCTCATCCTATGTTGGCTCAACTTCGTTTATTCTATAATGCAGAAAAAAATGGTTACGATAAATCTATCCTTTACGACCTTTTAACTGCACTAGACCAAGAACCTAATGGTGATTTAGCTAAATATTGGTCATTTATTAAACGTAATGTAAAACTTCAAATGTTAGAAGATAAATATAATACATTAGTATCTTCTTCATTTAATTATAGCAGTTTAGATGCTACAGCTTCTTTTGAATCTAAAAAAGTAGCAAATATTAGCTATTTCACACAACCATATTACACAGTAGCAGATTCTTTAGTTTCTGTGTCTGATAAGGAAATTGAAGCTTATTATAAAGAAAATATTAATCTTTATAATAATGCAGAGGAAACTCGCACTATCAATTATTTAACTTTCCCAGTAGAAGCATCAGAACAAGATTTTGCAAATGTTAAATCATGGATTGAAAGTTTAGCAGAAGAATTTTCTTCTTCAAAAGATTATATAGCAGTATGTAATCAAAATTCTGACGAACCATACAAAGATATTGCAGTAAGCAAAAATAAAGTAGATTCAGATTTAGCAGACTTCGCTTTCTCTGGTAAAGCTGGAGATTTTATTGGTCCTAAATTATATGGAAATACTTATAAAATGGCTCGTATTGTAGAAACTGGTATTTCTGCTCCAGATTCTATTAAAGTACGTCATATTTTAGTACAAAACCAAGCTAAAGCTGATAGTATCTTAGCTGCATTAAAATCTGGTGCTGATTTTGCAGAACTAGCTAAAAATAATTCTCTAGCAGGAACTTCACAAAATGGTGGTGAACTAGGTTGGATGTCAGAAGGTGACTTCGATGCAGAATTTAGCAAAGCATGTTTTAAAGGTACATTAAAGAAAGCATTCTCTTTCCCATACTCTGGCATGGTACAAGTTGTAGAAATTACAGAGGCTACAAAACCAGTTGCTAAAGTAAAACTATGTGTAATTGCTCGTAAAGTAGAAGCTAGCTCACAAACATACGGCATTATTTATAACAATGCTAGCCAATATATCGCTAAAAACAATAATTCTCAAGCATTTGTTGATAGCGCTAAAGCAGAAGAAGGTTTGTTCTTACGTACTATCTCTGTTAAAAATTCAGATTATGCAGTGTCAGATTTAAAAGACTCTCGTCAAATAGTTCGTTGGGCATTCCAAAATAAAAAAGGTGCTGTAGCAGATCAAATCTTTGAATGTGCTGATAGATTTGTGGTAGTGATGTTATCAGAAATTACACCAAAAGGTGCTAAATCTCTAGAAAGTGTGAAATCTGATGTTAAACTAGCTGTAGTAAATGCTAAGAAAGCAGAAATGATTATAACAGATTTAAAATCTAAATTAGGTGATTCTAAATATATTTCAGATTTAGGAGCAGTTAAAACTGTTGATAATGCTTCTATGACTAGCGCATTTATTGCAGGTGTTGGTAGAGAACCTAAAGTGGCTGGGGCTATTCCAAGTTTAATTGTTGATAACGATATTAAATTTATTGCAGGAAATAGTGGAGTGTATGCTCTAAAATTAAATGATGCACCTGCTGCTAGCGAAATTAATATAGAACAAGAAATTAATAACTTATCTTCTCGTACTCCATATCAAATGATGATTTTTGAATCACTTAAAAATCAATCTGAAGTAGGAGATAACCGCGTTAATTTCTATTAATCAGAAACTTATAATAATATAAAGGGGCTGACTGAATACGTCAGCTCCTTTTTTGTCCAAAACAATTGTCCAAAAAATGAATACCCTAAACGAAAGTCAGTATAATGCTGTAATGTATAATTCTGGACCATCCTTAGTTATTGCAGGAGCTGGTTCTGGAAAAACACGCGTTCTTACCTATAAAGTGGCGCAGCTGATTCGTGAAGGTTATGCCCCAAATTCTATTCTTGTTCTTACTTTTACTAATAAAGCTGCACGCGAAATGAAATCTCGTATCACAGAGATGGTAGATCCATATCTGGCAAGATACGTTGCAATGGGAACCTTCCATTCACAGTTTTCTCGTATTCTTAGGGATGAACATGAATATATAGGTTTAACTCGTGATTTTACTGTTTATGATACTACAGATACAAAAAGTCTTATAAAAAGTATTGTAAAGCAGATGGAATTAGATGAAAAACTATACACAACCAATGTGGTTGCTGGTAGGATTTCGTCTGCCAAAAATAAATTAATAACACCAGATAAATACGGCGATAAAGAGGGTGTAACATACGATGTTCTTCATAGAATACCAAAAATAAAGAATATTTTCAAAGAATATGTAGATAGGTGTAAGATTGCCAATGCCATAGACTTTGATGATATGCTTTTGTTGATTTATAAACTTTTTGTGGAGCACCCAGAAGTATTAGAAAAGTATCAAGAAAGATTTAAGTTTATTCTTATTGATGAGTATCAAGATACCAATTTGGCTCAGTATAAGATAATTAAACTTCTTGCAGATAAACACCATAAGGTATGTGTGGTGGGAGATGATTCTCAGAGTATTTATTCTTTTAGAGGTGCAGATATTAATAATATATTACAGTTTCAGAATAATTATCCCGAGGCAAAACTATTTAAACTCGAAAAAAATTATCGTTCTACCGAAAATATTGTCAAGGCTGCCAATTCGTTAATCAAAAAGAATAGTCAACGAATTCCTAAAACTCTTTATTCTGATAATGGAAGTGGTGACTTGATAAAAGTATATAATCCTGGTTCTGAGATAGAAGAAGCAGATGTTGTTGTAAGGCAAATAAATAGGATTAATAGAGATGAGAATGTTTCTTATAACAATTTTGCGGTTCTTTATAGAACAAATTCTCAGTCTCGTGTAATTGAAGATAAATTAAGGAAGTCTAGAATCCCATACGCTATTTATGGTTCACTTTCTTTCTATCAACGTAAATCGGTGAAAGATATGTTGGCATATTTACGTTTGGTGGTAAATCCTTGTGATGATGAGTCTTATCTGCGTGCAATTAAAACTCCAAGTAAAGGGATAGGCGATACTACATTGGAGAGATTGCGTAATATAGCAATAGAGAGAGGAGTTTCTCTGCTTGATGCAACAGATGACTTAGCTGGAACTGAAATAAAAGCGGCTGCAGGAAAGAGATTAATAGCTTTTACGGAAGGTATTAGAAAATTAAGGGTAGATATGAATGAACTCTGCCTAGAGGAATTGACTAAAAAGATATTAGATTTTAGTGGTTTAATACCTTATTATTCTGCTGATACTCAAGAAGATGAGGATGCTAAAGATAATATATCTGAGCTAGTGAACAATATTGCTCAGTATGTGGAGGAAAAAGAAAAGAATGATGAAATTCCAACTCTTTCTAGTTTTCTTTCTGATGCAGCATTACAGACAGATTCTGATACAGAGGAAGATGTAAATACAGAAAAGGTGTCTATTATGACAGTGCATGCATCTAAAGGATTGGAGTTTGATTATGTATTTATTGTTGGTGTAGAGGAAGAACTTTTCCCATCTCCTCGATGTGTTTCTGATGATGAGATAGAAGAGGAAAGAAGACTTATGTATGTGGCTATTACACGTGCAGCTAAGCGTTGTTTTATTCTATATACTAAGTCTAGATTTAGATTTGGCAAGACTATTTATCCAGTGAAAAGTAGATTTGTTTCAGAAATTGATGACCAATACTTAGAAATGGGTAATTCATTTATTGAAAGAAATAGACCTGTTTCTATACCTACACATATTAGTACTTCTACGTATAGCAGACCAGTGACTTCAAATCCTAATTTGCATAAATTAGTGAAACCAAGTATTGGCATAGGTGCTATGGCTTCTGATGATGCTTCAAGAGTGAAGGTAGGCGATAAAATAGAGCATAGTCATTTTGGAGTGGGAGAGGTAATAGAATTAATAGATGCTCCTTCTGGTCGTCAGATGAAGGTAAACTTTGATAAACAAGGTGTAAAACTTATGATATTAAAGTTTGTAAAATTTAAAATAATTGGTTAGCTATTTTCGTTTATAAATATATTGAAGAAATTACTTATTATATTATTTATTTTTAGTTGTTTACCTGTTTTTTCTGCAAAGAATGACGTAAAAACTATTACTGGATTTGTTCGCACAGAATTGGGTGAACTTATGCCGTATGTGGATGTGTATAGTTATGATAATAAGTCATTTGCAATTTCAGATTCTTTGGGTAAATATACTATTACTACAACACAAGATACCATCACACTATATTTTAGTCACTTAGGATATTTAACTCATAAAACATTTGTTAAGTTCTATGCTAAAGTGAATAAAAGAATTGCACATGTGGTATTGAAAGAAGAATCATTAGGCTTGAGTGATATTTTGGTGCATGGAGAGAAACTACAATATACTACTGCGCAAACAGTGGATTTGACAAATTTGGCAGTTTTGCCTCAAGCTTCTGGCGAGGGTATAGAATCACTAATCAAAACTTTTCAGGGTGTGAGTTCAAATAATGAACTTTCTTCTCAATATTCTGTTCGTGGAGGTAGTTATGATGAGAATAGTGTGTATGTTAATGGTATTGAGGTGTATAGACCATATCTTGTTAGAAATGGTGAACAAGAAGGTTTAAGTTTTGTCAATCCAGATATGACTGGTGGAGTTGATTTCTCTGCTGGTGGTTTTGATGCATTGCATGGAGACAAATTATCTTCTGTACTTAATATTGAATACAGGAAACCTCGTAAGTTTGAAGCAGGTGTTTCTGCTAGTTTTACAGGCGCTAGTGCATTTGTGGGTAGTTCAAATGAAAAATATTCTCAACTTCATGGTTTTAGATATAAAAATTCATCGTTTATTTTAGGTACATTACAAACACAAGCAGAGTATAACCCAAATTTCTTCGACTATCAAACTTATTTAACCTATAAACCTCATGAAAAAGTTGAGTTGTCGTTTTTAGGAAATATATCTCAAAATACATATAATTTTATTCCTGAGACTCGTTCTACAACATTTGGTTCTCTTAGTGATATGCAAAATTTTACTGTCTATTTTAATGGACAAGAGAAAGATGTTTTTAGAACATTTTTTGGCGCTTTATCTGCTAAGTATCAAGTAAATGAAAAACTAAAATTAGGCCTAACAGTTTCTTCTTTTTATACAGATGAGAGGGTAAGCTATGATATAGAAGGTGAGTATTGGCTTAATAAAGTAATGTCTTTGGATGGTGGTGTTTCACAACAAACAGGTGTGGGCAATTATTATGAGCATGCCAGAAATACCATGTCTAGTGTAGTGGCAAAGGTTTCTCATGATGGTGTTTATTCATTTAATAAGAATAATGACCTTAAATGGGGATTGGAATATCTTTATGAAAAAGTAGATGAGAATGTAAATGAGTGGGAGATGCGAGATTCTTCTGGTTATTCTATTCCTTATGAGCCAAATGTAAATCTATTTTATAAATTAACTTCAAGTAATCGCCTGTCTGAATCAAAAATTAGGGCATATGTTCAGGATACATATCGCTGGCATTTAAACAAAGGTGGTATGCTATCATTTACAGGCGGTGTGAGACTAAATTTCTGGACATTTAATAATGAATTAACTGTTAGTCCACGCGTGGTTATAGCATATTTCCCTGATATTGAACCTGATATAAGATTTAGATTTGCTACAGGTTTATATTATCAGTCTCCTACATACAAGGAAATCAAGGATACTATAACTGTGGGTGATATTCACATGAACTATTTGAATAAAGAGATTCGTTCTCAGAGTTCGTTGCAGTTTATTGCTGGAATGGACTATTATTATAGGGTGTGGAATAGACCTTTTAAACTAACTGCTGAGTTTTTTTACAAACATCTAGATAATATTATTCCATATACATTGGATAATGTAAGTATTAACTATATGGGTAAAAACTGTGCATCTGGTTTTGCTGGTGGTTTTGATGTGAAATTGTTTGGTGAAGTGGTGCCTGGAGTCGATTCATGGGTGAGTTTCTCGCTTATAAGAACAATGGAAGATATAGAAGGTGATGGACATGGATATATCCCAAGACCTACAGACCAATTGTATAATGTGTCACTTTTCTTCCAAGATTATATTCCTGGAATTCCACAATATAGAATCCATGTGTTATTTAATTGGGCGCAAGGTTTGCCTACTGGTCCTCCTCATAGCTCTAAATATATTGCTTCTAGTGCCAGAATGCCAGATTATAGAAGGGTGGATATAGGACTTTCTAGAAAATTTGAAAAGGGTAAAGATGCTTGGATGGGTCGTGGATTTTTTAAACCATTTAGAGAAATATTAATTGCGTTTGAAGTATTGAACTTGTTCGATTTCAAAAACGTAAACTCATATTATTGGGTAACAGATATTTATAATTCGCAATATGCTGTACCAAATTATTTATCTGGTCGTCAGTTTAATTTAAAATTACAATTAAAATTCTAGTAAATATGTACAATTTTGTGTTTTGGATAATTATAGCTATAGTTTTAGCTGAATTTGCACTAAATAGAGTGGTTTCTTATCTTAATTCTACTTGGTTTGGGAAACTAATACCTGCAGAGTTGGAGGGAATCTATGACGAAGAGAAATATGCAAAGCAACAACGTTATAGTATGACTAACCATAAGTTTGGCACTGTGATGGCTTCTATAAATATTGTAATATCTTTAGTCGCCTTATTTATAGGATTTTATGGTTGGTTTGATGGTGTTTTAAGAGAGGTAATTAATGATCAAATTTTACTTTCTATTGCATTCCTTGTTCTATTAAATGTAATTTCTTCTATTATTGATATTCCATTTGCCTATTATTCAACATTTAAGATTGAAGAAGAATTTGGTTTTAATAAATCTACTCAAAAGACTTTTTGGCTAGACCAACTAAAGGAATTATTAATATCAGTGATAATTAATGCAGTTTTATTTGGTGCTATTACTGCCATTTATATTTGGATTCCAGAATATTTTTGGATCTTGGCTTGGGGTGTGCTTATGGCATTTACACTATTTATGACCATGTTCTATTCACAACTTATAGTGCCATTGTTTAATAAGCAAACTCCACTAGAAGAGGGTGAATTGAGAACTGCGATAGAAGATTTTGCAAAAAAAGCAGATTTCAACCTTACTAATATCTTTGTGATGGATAATTCTAAACGTTCTACAAAGGCTAATGCTTATTTTACAGGTTTTGGCCCTAAAAAACGTATAGTTTTATTTGATACATTAATAGAAAAATTAACTACAGAAGAGATTGTAGCGGTGCTAGCACATGAGATAGGGCATTACAAACACAAACATATTGTAGGTTCGATAATTAAATCTGCAGTGGTTTCTCTATGTATGTTTGCTCTGCTTGGATATTTTATATCTTCTGAAGCTCTTACTGTTGCTTTGGGTGGTAGTGAGGTTTGCTTTCATTTAGGCTTCTTTGCCTTTATGATGATTTATAGTCCTGTGTCTATTTTATTGAGTATATTGACTAATGTGTCTTCTCGTAAAAATGAATATCAGGCTGATGCTTTTGCAGCAAAATATGGTTTGGGTGATGCTTTGTGCTCTGCTCTTAAGAAGATTTCTTCTGAAGCACTTTCAAATCTTCAACCACACCCAGCATTTGTATTTTTCAAATACTCACACCCAACATTATTGCAAAGAATTAGAAAAATTAAAGGTTAATATAAATAATTAGGAGTTGAATTTAACTCCTAATTCCTAATTATTCCCTTCGGTCATCAACACGTCCTAATTCCTAACTATATGAAAGATTTTACTGTTTGTACTGCGGAGAGTTGCACTGGTGGCAATATTGCTCATGAGATAACACTTGTGGCAGGTAGTTCTGCCTATTATGTGGGTGGAGTGGTCTCTTATGCCAATCAGGTGAAGATAAATACACTTGGAGTGCCCGCTGAATATATAGAACAGAATGGTGCTGTGAGCAAACCTGTTGTGGAAGCAATGGCAATAGGTGTGCGTAGAATTATGGACTCTGATTATTCTATTGCTACATCTGGTATAGCAGGTCCAGGAGGTGGTAGCGTAGAAAAACCTGTTGGTACTGTTTGGATGGCAGTAGCAGACAGAGAAAAAGTTTATAGTCAGTTGTGTAAATTTGATGGCACTAGAGCCGAGATTATTGCTCAAGCCACAGAAGCTGCTTTTGAACTATTCAGAGAGAAATTTGGATTCCCACTCGCTCATGGTAAATAATAAATTTTCAATGGTATAAAATTCGTGGTGATGTGTATTAAGGTGTAAGTCCCATTTACCATCGCCACTTATGTTTATCCATAGAGGAGAGTTTTCTGTGATTTTATATCCGTTTCTTAGAAGTGCTCTTTCTGTCCAATAATAAAATACTCCTTTGTCGCCACTAAGGCTAACTTCTTTATTAGCAGGGTAGTTCATTCTAAATCCACCTGTTGTTTCATCGAAGCTGAAACGTTCTGTTCCAAATGTTTTTTGTAAATCTCCACTTAATATTAAATCTTCAGGAAGTCCTGTTTTAAGCTTTCCTGGGGTCATCATCCAAATTTTGTCTGCCACTTGTAGGGTAAGTTCCAACTCGTGAGTAGAAAGAAGTATTGCTTTCTTTGTTTTTTGTGCCAATTCCCTTAGAAGTTGCATTATTTCTATTGTGTTAGGCAAGTCTAAGTGTGATGTTGGCTCGTCTAAAAAGATGATTGGAGTGTCTTGTGTCAATGCTTTTGCTATCATGGTGCGTTGTTTTTCACCATCGGAAAGAGAATTGTATCTATAATCTTTCTTGTGTGAAAGATGAACAGCGTTAATGGCATCATCTATAATTGTTTTGTCTTTTTCAGAAAGTTTCCCAAACCAATTTGTATAAGGGAATCGTCCCATTTCTACAATTTCGTGCACTTTAAGTGAGCCTGTTGGCATAGTGTCTGTTAAAACCCAAGAAATAAGTTTAGATTTTTCGGCAAGCGAAATTTTATTTAATCTTTTTTCTTTTATTTCTATTTTTCCTCCCAATGGGTCTTGCAGACCAACAAGAGTTCTGATTAATGTAGATTTTCCACATCCATTTGGGCCAATCAGACAAACCATTTCACCAGCATAAAGGCTGAGCATAAGATTTTTAGCTATGTATGTATTGTCATAGCCAATATCCAGTTTTTTGGTATTTAATATTACTTCTGCTTCCATTATGAGTGAAGATGTTTGTTTTTAAATATTACCCAAAGTATAATAGGGGCACCAATTAGTGAACTTACAGAGTTGATAGGTAGAGTAGTGTCAGACCATGGTACTTGTGAAATTATGTCACAAAGTGTAAGCAAGCTTGCTCCTACTATTATACATGCAGGAAGAACTATTCTGTGGTCGCTAGTGCGAAACATTCCTCTTACTATATGTGGCACTGCCATACCTATAAAAGCAATTGGTCCTGTAAATGCAGTGGCGGTTCCGGCTAGTAGGCAACATAAAATGATAACAGTGATTTTAATTCCACCTATGGATACACCTAAACCTCTGGCATATCTTTCTCCAAGCAGTAGTGCATTGAGTTTTTTGGGCAAGAAAAGTGACAAAATAAGGCAAATTATAATAATAGGTGCCATTACATTTAAAAACTGCCAAGTGACAGAACTTAAACTTCCCATGCTCCACATTACAAATAGTTTTAGCGAATCTGCGTTGCTTGCACTTTGAAGTACATTTACCACAGAACCTGCAATGCTGCCAAACATCATACCCACAATGAGTAGTGAAACAGTATCGTTCACTTTGCTAGAAACTCCGAGTACCAATAGTAACACAAGTAATGATCCTATAATGGCAGCTCCCACTTGAGCCCATGTACTAGCAACTATTGCTGTAGGCAAAAATGCTCCGCCCATAAGCAGTAGTGCAACGCCCAAACTTGCTCCAGAACTAATTCCTAGTACGTATGGTCCTGCTAGAGGGTTTTGGAAAAGTGTTTGCATATAAAGGCCTGCAACTGCAAATGCCGACCCTGTGAGTAGGGCTGTTATAGCTTTGGGCAAACGGAAATTGTATAATATATGCCAAAGTCCTGTGTCTTCTGCTGCTCCAGAAAATATCTCTCTAATCTCAGAAAGTGAAATATGAACACTTCCGAGTATAAGGTCTAACGAGAAGAATGCTAAGCATAAGAAAGACCAGAAAATTAGTAATATAATATTTGATGTTCTATTCACAACTCCTAACTCCTAACTCCTAACTCCTAACTAAATCACGCGTAGCGCGATTCAACTCCTCCCAACTATATTTTTGTTTTTCTGTGCGAATATGTGGCAAAAATTCTGCTGTTCTGTCGTTGTCGTAGAAGTCATTAATGGCTTCCGCTACAGCTTTTGGTTCTACTTCTGTTACATAACCCACTTTACCATGAGGTACAATTTCTGCCAATCCACCCACATTGGTCACAAGCATAGGCTTTTCTAATTGATAAGCCACTTGTGTTACACCACTTTGAGTAGCAGTTTTATATGGTTGAGCCACAATTTCCGCAGCAGAAAAATATGTTGCGACTTCATTAGTAGGTATAAATTCTGTAAACCAATGAATTCTGCCTTCGAGGTTGAACAGCTTTTCAAGGCGTTTATACTTTTCTGAATTGTTATAAAATTCGCCTGCAACAATAAGTTTTATATCATTAGGCAGATATTTGAATGCTTCCATCAAAATATCTAGGCCCTTATAATCACGAATAAAACCAAAGAAAAGCACGTATCTATATTTAGGGTCAAGTCCCAATTTTTCGCAAGCCACATTTTTATCACATGTTTCTCCGTAAATATTATATACAGGGTGAGGAGTGCAGATTTTTGGTTTGTTTTGCTTGTCAAACTTATTTACATCATCCAAAACAGATTGAGAAAGGGTGATAAAACCATCTACGGAGTTTACAAAATATTTGCCCAAAGTAATATCGCCAATACGTTTTTCGTGTGGAATCATATTATCCACAATCGCATAAACTTTGGTATTTTTGTTTTTGCGAATTATTCTGCTTATTGTGCCCAGGCATGGTGCCATAAAAGGAAGCCAAAATCTAACAAGCACTAAATCATAATTTTCTTTGCGTATTCTTCTGCCCACACTAATCCAGTTGAAAGGATTGACAGAATTGATTGTGCGTGAGATATTTAAGTCTTCGGGAGCAGGGTCTGTGCTATATTGCGTAGTGCCAGGGAAAAGAAAAGAAGGGTATTGGAGAGTAAATGTTTCTAGTTTTACATCTTCTCCTTCTTTAATAAATTGGCGTGCCATACATTCGTTGAATGTTGCAAGACCACCACGATATGGATATGCTGGACCGATAAATAGAATTTTCATAAACACAAAGATAATATTTTTAGTTGAGATTAGATTAAAAAGTTGTAATTTTGTGGTATTAATTAGGAATTAGGAATGAGGAATTATATTCTATTTATATTATTATTGTTACTTTCTGGTTGTGTGGGTAAGGATGAATCTGAGGGTGCGTCAGCACAACTCCTCACTCCTCACTCCTCATTCCTAACTGATACTGAATATGCTCGCAATTTCAATATTGAGCATAAAGAAGCATATACAGTGCTCTCTATCTTGTCTCCTTGGGAAGAGAATAAAGTGCTGAATACCTATTATTTGGTGAAAAGTGATAGTGTAACAGTGCCAACTGATGGAGTACGAATAAAAGTGCCAGTGCAAAGTATTGGCGTAAATTCTTGTTCACATGTGGCTTATATAGATGCACTTGGAATGTTGGATAAAATTGTTGCTAGTACCGATCCTGAGTATGTTTATAATGATAATTTTAGAAAATCATTGGCAGAAGGCTTAATAGAAAATTTAGGTGGGGCGTATGATATGAATTTTGAGAAGATTCTGAAAGTGAATCCTCAGGTACTTATGGTAACGGGTTTTAAAGGAGTGGATAATATGGCACTAAGGGTGGAGAGTGCAAATATCTCTGTGGTTTATAATTATGAATGGACAGAAAAAACAGTGCTTGGTAGGGCAGAATGGATTAAGTTTTTTGGTGAGTTATTTGATGCAAGAGAAAAGGCTGATAGTATATTTAATGAAATTAAATCTGAGTATTTAAAATGTGCAGAATTGGCTCGCAAGGCAACTGATAAACCAAAGGTGTTGAGCGGAACTCCTTATAAGGGAACTTGGTATATGCCTGGAGGTGAGTCTTTTATGGCGGAGTTTTATAGAAATGCTGGTTTAAATTATTATTATAAAGATAATAAGGATAATGCTAGTTTGGCACTGAGTCTGGAAACTGTAATGGGTAATTTCTTGAATGCTGATATTTGGGTGGGGGTAGATGTAAAGTTACTTGAACAATTGAAGGCACAAGATGAAAGGATGATGATATTTAAGCCTGTTAAGAATAATATGGTATATCATCATTTGAATAGGGTTACCCCAACCGGTGGAAATGATTTCTGGGAATCTGCAATGTTACGTCCTGATATTCTCCTTAAAGATTTCATCCGCATAGCTCATCCAGAACTTCTGCCAGATTGGGAGTTGTTCTATATGGGTACAGTTCGCTAATATTTAATTGTTAGCTTTATTTCTTTAAGGTACGGTCGGCGTGCCGACCTATCCCTCCCACGACATACGTCGCGAGCCCCTCCAGTTCACGAGACCACGGGCGGTCACGCCTCAGAAATAAACTAACAATTAAACAGGCATAAATACCTAAACTATTATAAAATAACTAATAATATTTTCAATTGTTGAAAACTTTTTTGATTTTTCTTACTTAAAAATTTGTGTATTAATAAAAAAATTACTTCCTTTGCACTCTGAAAATTAGGAATAACAAAAAACAAATATAACAATGTCAAAAGTTTGTCAAATTACAGGTAAAAAAGCGGGTATCGGAAACAACGTTTCTCACTCAAAAAGACGTACTAAACGTAAATTCGATGTCAATCTTTTCACCAAGAAATTTTACTGGGT
>JAEIGA010003007.1_pt1 | contig 26554 bp, 20 predicted proteins | sample 9270691 | NCBI WGS metagenome assembly JAEIGA01 (sample SAMN17057246, study PRJNA624740) | gut metagenome | biome: biome; isolation source: fecal sample | host: Bos grunniens | place: China: Xizang | collected 2019 | reverse complement strand
TTACGACGATAGAATGCGTTAGATTCGGCAGCTGTAGAGAAACCAGCATATTGACGAACAGTCCAAGGACGCATAGCATACATACCGCTGTAAGGACCTCTCAAGAATGGAGGAAGACCTGCTACGTATTCTAGATGTTCAAGACCTTCAAGGTCATTTTTTGTATAAATAGGCTTAACTGGGATAAGCTCTGGAGTCAACCAAGTTTGACCTTCAGCAATCGGATTATGCTTAACATTAAAAGCATCGGTTGCGATATCTATATTTTTAAAATTAGGTTTCATAGTCGATGTTATTTTAATAGTTTAGCGTTGAATGCTTGAAGAGTTTCTAGAACGTTGCTCTTAACATTCACAAAGTTAGTAATTCCAATTGCCTTAAGGTCTTCGCTGCAAGCAGGAGCACCAGCTACTACAAATTCGGCACGACCATTTAGATATTTGAATGCTTCAGGAGCCAATTCAGCGTATTCGTCATCGCTTGAGCAAAGAACGATTACATCGGCTGCTTGAGCAAGAGCTGCATCTACACCTTCTTGAACTGTGTTAAAACCAAGGTTGTCAACGATTTCGTAACCAGCGCAAGCAAAGAAGTTAGAAGAGAATTGAGAACGAGCAAGACGCATTGCCAAGTTACCAATAGTAAGCATAAATACCTTAGGACGGTTAGCAGCGCGTTCAGTAGCAAGACGAAGATCTTCGAAGTCGCTTGCACCACGCTTACTAGTCAATGCTTCAACAGCTTCGCCGTTAGCATCTTGAGCACAAGCGCAATTGCAACCTTCAGTTTCGATCTTGTCGTTAGCCATTTCGTTGAAGTTAGGGAATTGGTTAGTACCAAGTAGGTCTTCTTTACGACGAGCTACATCAGTGTGACGCTTAGAAGCAGAAGCATTTACAGCCTTTTGAACTTCACCTGCTTTAACTTGAGCACCAAAACCACCATTATCTTCTACTGCAAGGAATACCTTCCAACCTTCTTGAGCGATAGCTACTGTAAGAGTTTCGATATAGTAAGAACCACCAGCAGGGTCAACAATCTTATCCATATCTGATTCTTCCTTAAGAAGAAGTTGTTGGTTACGAGCCATGCGTTCAGAGAATTCACCTGGAGTCTTGTATTGCTTGTCGAATGGAACAACAGTCAATGAGTCGATACCTGCGATAACAGCTGACATAGCTTCAGTTTGAGAACGAAGCAAGTTAACATGTGCATCGTAGATAGTTTGGTTGAATTCAGATGTGATAGCGTGAACAGCCATTTTGCAAGAGCAATCGCAAGCTGGTTCATATTGCTTAACGATTTGAGCCCAAAGCATACGAACTGCACGGAACTTAGCGATTTCCATGAAGTAGTTAGTAGAAACGCCCATGTTGAACTTGATGCGCTTAGCTACTTCATCAGCAGTAAGACCTGCTTCAGTAAGAGCTGTCATCCATTGAGCACCCCATGCAAGAGCATAACCAATTTCTTGGTAGATGTAAGCACCTGCATTAGTAAGCATATAAGAATCTACAGCAAGAACGCGAAGTTTCTTAACATCAGCAACAGCCTTTACAAGTTCAACTGCAGTAGCAGTGATATCCTTAGGGAATGCAAGACCATGCTTTAGAAGACGCTTGTAAGGATTGAATTCGATAGAACCATTGAATGTTTCTTCAGCCTTGTTTGCCTTAATGTATGCAACAAGAGCATTAGCCAATTCTACAGCCTTACCTGGGCAGCATGCGAAGTTAACTTCTACAGCACCAAGTACAACACCTTCAAGCAATGCTGCGATGTTTTCTTCAGTTGGTTCAACTTTAAGTTTGAATCCAAGTGAGTCAACACCCTTGTTCAGAATGTCAAGAGCCTTTTCGTTTGCGGCTTTAACATCATAAACTACGATTTCTTGACGAATAAACCAGTTGTTGTTGATTTTAGTACCACGAACAAAAGGATATTCTCCTGGAAGAGAATCAGTTGTTTTTAAATCTTTAATGTCTTCAGCGCGATACATTGGCTGTACATTAAAACCTTCATTTGTTCGCCAAACAAGTTTCGCGAAATCAGCACCCTTTAGGTCAGCTTCAACTTTAGCTTTCCATTCAGCGGTAGAAATCGGAGGAAATTCGGTAAACAATTTTTCTTTGTTTTCTGCCATAACTTTAATTATGAATTTTATAGTAATTTAGGTTTGTTAGTTTTCTTATTGAATTATTTTCTATGGTATATAACTATTATATTTCAATAGAAACTTTTATTGTTATTAATCGTGCAAATTTAACAAATATTCTTGTTAAAACAAACGAAATTACTATGGTTTTAAAACATAAAAGGTCCATTCTTAGAAGAATGAACCTTAAATATGCTTAAAAATACAATTTTTTAGCCTTTGATAGCTGCAATACCTGGAAGAACTTTACCTTCGATAGCTTCAAGTAGAGCACCACCACCAGTTGATACATAAGATACCTTGTCTGCAAGACCGAACTTGTTTACGCAAGCTACAGAGTCACCACCACCTACAAGTGAGAATGCTCCCTTTTCAGTTGCTTCAACTACAGCATCAGCGATAGCGCGAGAACCCGCTGTGAAGTTGTCAAATTCGAATACACCAGCAGGACCATTCCAAAGGATAGTCTTAGCATCCTTGATAGCGTTAGCGAATTTTTCGCGAGTTTCAGGACCTGCATCAAGACCTTCCCAACCTTCTGGGATGTTACCAGCAGGAACAACTTGAGTGTTAGCATCGTTGCTGAAAGAGTCCGCACATACGCAGTCAACACCAAGAACCAAGTTTACACCCTTAGCCTTAGCCTTTTCGATGATGCTTAGAGCAAGGTCAAGCTTGTCGTTTTCGCAGATTGATACACCTACAGTACCACCAAGAGCCTTAGCGAATGTGTAAGTCATACCACCACAAAGAATCAAGTTATCTACCTTGTCCATCAAGTTTTCGATGATACCGATCTTAGTAGAAACCTTAGAACCACCCATGATAGCTGTGAATGGACGCTTGATGTTGTTAAGTACATTTTCAACAGCGTTTACTTCTTTTTCCATCAAGTAGCCAAGCATCTTGTGGTCAGCATCGAAGCTGTCAGCGATAACAGCTGTAGAAGCGTGCTTGCGGTGAGCTGTACCGAAAGCGTCGTTTACATATACATCAGCATAGCTTGCAAGAGTCTTAGCGAATTCTTTTTGGCTTGCCTTCATAGCCTCCTTAGCTTCAGCATAAGCAGGATCTTCTTTGTCGATACCTACTGGCTTGCCTTCTTCTTCAGGGTAGAAACGAAGGTTTTCAAGAAGAAGCACTTCGCCTGGCTTAAGAGCTGCAGCAGCGTCAGCAGCCTTAGCACAATCAGGAGCAAATTCTACATTTGCACCAAGACGATCAGCAACTACATCCTTGATTTGACCAAGAGAGAATTTAGGATTAACTTTGCCTTTAGGTTTGCCCATGTGTGACATGATGATTAGGCTACCACCATCAGCAAGAATTTTCTTTAGAGTAGGAAGTGCACCGCGAATACGAGTATCGTCAGTTACTTTTCCGTTTTCGTCCAATGGTACATTGAAGTCCACGCGAACGATTGCTTTTTTACCAGCAAAATTAAATTGATCGATTGTCATTTCTTTAATTATTTAAAATGATTAATATTGTTTTCTGTTATAACACACAAAAATACTCTAAATTTTTGACATTTAGTCGTATTGGAAGATGTTTTTTCTTTTCTGAGGTTGAAATAACTTAAATTATTCCATTTTCGGCAAGTAGTTGTGCCATTTCTTCTTGTAGCTCTTTAGCTTTTTCGCCAGCAACTTCAGCAAAATTAGCTTCCTTTGATGCGTGGATAATGCCACGAGAAGAGTTTACAAGAAGTCCACATTCTGGAATAATACCATATCTTACAACTTCGCTTAGGCTACCACCTTGTGCACCAACGCCAGGTACAAGAAGGAATGATTTAGGTGAAATGCGACGAATTTCTTCGAACATTTTACCTTGAGTAGCTCCAACTACATACATCATGTTAGAGTCGTCGCCCCATTCGGCTGATTTGCGAAGAACTTTTTCAAATAGGGGAGTACCATTTTCGTCTTTGCCGAATTGGAAGTCTTGTGAGCCTTTGTTTGAAGTTAAAGCAAGTAGAATCACCCATTTACCTTCGTAACCAAGGAATGGTGTTACACTATCTTCGCCCATATAAGGAGCAACTGTGATAGCGTCAACATTAGTGTGTTCGAAAAGACCTTTTGCATACATCTTTGATGTGTTGCCAATGTCGCCTCGTTTTGCATCAGCAATAATAAAGATGTCAGGGTGATTTTCTTGAATATATTTTACTGTTTGTTCAAAAGCTTTAACGCCTTCTGATCCTAATACTTCGTAGAAAGCAAGATTAGGTTTGTAAGCCACTGTGTGTTGAGCTGTAGCATCAATAATTGCTTTGTTGAACTGGAATAAATCACCTTGTAGGTGTTCTGGCATCTTTTCAAGGTCAGGGTCAAGACCTACACACAAGAAAGATTTCTTAGCCTTGATGTTGTTGATTAATTCTTGCTTATTCATATTGTAGTAAAGTTATTTATAGTTCGTTTTCTTTTAACTTTTCGGCATTTTCGGCAACGATCAAATGGTCGATGCAGTCTTGAATTTCTCCGTCCATAAATGCACCCAAATTATATATAGTATAACCGATGCGATGGTCGGTAATACGACCTTGTGGATAGTTGTAAGTGCGAATTTTAGCCGAGCGGTCGCCTGTTGATACCATAGTTTTGCGTCGTGAAGCGATGTCGTCTACATATTTTTGATGCTCCTTGTCGTAGATAAAAGAGCGTAGTCGAGTTAATGCTCGTTCCTTGTTTTTAGGCTGGTCGCGAGTTTCAGTACATTCGATAAGAATTTCTTCTGTTTCGCCTGTATTTGGGTTCTTCCACATATAGCGCAAGCGAACACCCGATTCAACTTTGTTGACATTCTGTCCACCAGCACCACCACTTCGGAAAGTGTCCCATTTGATTTCACCTTCATTAATTTCTACATCAAAAGGTTCTGCTTCGGGTAGTACAGCTACAGATGCAGCCGATGTGTGTACACGACCTTGAGTTTCGGTGGCAGGAACGCGTTGTACGCGATGCACACCTGATTCATATTTCATAGTGCCATATACACCTTGACCACTTACAGTGAATACAATTTCCTTGAATCCGCCTGCAGCTCCTTCATTGAAACTTGATACTTCGGTTTTCCATCCCTTTGTTTCACAATATTTAGTGTACATACGGAATAAATCGCCAGCAAAGATAGCAGCTTCGTCACCACCAGTACCACCACGGATTTCGACAATGGCATTGCGACCATCTTCTGGGTCTTCAGGAATAAGAAGAAGTTTTATTTCTTCTTCCATTTTTGGCACAGCCTCAGTATTAGCTTCAAGCTCTTCTTTAGCCATTTCTCGCAAGTCTTCATCGGTCTCAGTTTCGAGAATGAGTCTTGCTTCATCGATGCCATTTAATAGGTTTTTATATTTGTTAGCTGCTTTAAGCAACTGTTCAAGATCTTTATATTCTTTGCTAAGCTTAACATAGCGTTTCATGTCGGCAATTACCGCTGGGTCGGTGATAAGAGTGCCTATTTCTTCGAAACGAGCATCTAAGCCTTCTAGTCGTTCTAATAATGGAGTTTTTGCCATAAAATCTATAATACGCGTAATTTCCTACAAAATTAGCAAAAAAACAAATAAAAACCATAAATCAAGGTAACAATAATGTTATTAGATGAAATAAGATAATTCAAATAGATTGGGAATGTAAAGTTGATATATAGATAATGTGTATTATGTGATAGATTTGTTCTGTTGTAGATTATAATAGGTAAATGTATTTTTGTGTTAGTTAAATGAGATTATTTAAACAATAAGTAGTTGCAGAATGTTTAAAGTTAAGAATGCAAAACTATGAATATGGAAGATATAAAAACAATGTTTGAAGAGCGTACGAGTGTGCGTCGATATGAGCGTGAACCAATTTCAGATAACGCGCTGAATGTTATATATACGGCTATACTTAACACTCCTACGAGTTATAATGGTCAACAGTTTTCGGTAATAGATATTACTGATGTAACATTAAAAGAGCAAATATATGCTCTAACGGGACAAAAGCAGATAAAAACTTGCAATAGATTTTTTGTATTCTGCGCCGATTATAATAAAATAGCTAAATTGTCGAATGAAAAGGGATTGAAAATGCCAGCTGTAACAGAAACATTGGATGGTGTAATGGTGGGTATTATAGATGCCACTTTAGCGATGGGTAATGCATTGATTGCGGCAGAAAGTTGTGGGCTTGGAAGCTGTTGTATTGGTTATACGAGAACAGCAAATGCAGAGGAATTAGCAAAATTGTTGAAATTACCTCAAGGTGTGTTTGTGGTGTGTGGTCTTGCAGTGGGTGTTCCTCGTGAGAAGCCAGATGTAAAGCCAAAGCAACCTCGTGGAGCTGTGATACATAAAAATAAGTATAATGAAGATGGGCTTGTGGATAAATTGAAATATTATGATGATATAATAAAGGTGTATAATGCCACAAGATCAGGTTTTAAAACAGATAATGACTGGTGTGGTCATATTCTTGAATATTATAAGGATATCATGGGCTATAATATGCTTGACTATTTGCGTCAACAGGGTTTTGATATAAAAAGTTGATGTTAATAATTGTCATCAAAATAAAATAAGCTATCTCTTGTGAGATAGCTTATTTTATGCTATTTATGTCGGTTTATCCTATCAAAATAGAAATGTTTGATGTGATAAGTTTGACTGAGATTGCAAGTAGAATTACTCCGAAGAATTTACGGATAATGAAAATACCACTTTCTCCAAGTATTCGTTGTATTTTATGGGTAATTTTAAGAACGATATATACCCAAATCATATTTGCGGTAAGACCTAAAAGAATGTTTATAGAAGCAAATTCTGCTTTTAGTGAAAGTAATGTTGTAAATGCACCTGGACCAGCAAGCAAAGGAAATACAAGAGGTACGAGAGTTGCTTCTTTAATAGGACCATTGTTCTTGAAAATTTCGATGTCAAGAATCATTTCGAGCGCAATAGCAAAAATTATTATACCCCCAGCTAATGCGAATGAATTGATGTCGACATGGAAAAGTTTTAAAAGCAAATCGCCGGCAAGGAAAAACACAAGCATAAGTACAAATGATAGAACCGATGCTTTGAGTGCATTGACCGAACGGTCTCTTTGTTGAAGGTTGATAATAATAGGTACAGAACCAATAATGTCGATAATCGCAAAAAGTACAATGAATGCACTTAGAAATTCTTGGATGTTAAATTCGCTAAACATAGTAGTGTGATTTAATTTTCTACAAAATTAATGTTTTATCTTTTTAATAACAAATAGTCAATTAATGATGTTTTGTGATGATTTGTAATAAATTAATATTGAAATATAGTTTGGTTTAATGATTTATGGACTAAAGTGCTTAAATTTGTAATCAAATTGATGTTGAAATGTGAAAAAATATAATTTTCAAAATTTTTTATGGCTCGAGAAAAAGTGTTCAGATTTAAGCAATTTAGTGTGCGAAATGATAAAAGTGCAATGAAAGTGGGAACAGATGGTGTTCTACTTGGAGCATGGGCCGATGTTAAAGCAGCCAATTCGGTGCTTGACATAGGTACTGGTACTGGTTTGGTTGCATTGATGATGGCACAACGATGTAATGCAAATATCGATGCGATAGAAATAGATGCTGATGCTTTTGCTGAAGCTACATTAAACTTCAACGAGTCCCCATGGGCTGAACGCATGAAGGTTATACATGACGATTTTATTACATTTTCGAAGGATTGTGATTTGCGATATGATGTTATAGTGTCTAATCCACCTTATTTTATTGATAGCCTTGTTTGTCAAGAAGAGAAACGCAAAAATGCACGCCATACAAGTTCCTTGTCGTATGAGAATTTGATAGAATGTGCTGTTAAATTATTAAATGATAATGGCTTTATATGTTTGATTACGCCAAGTGATGTTGAAAATCATCTTGATAATATAATAATGATGAATAATTGTTATGTGGCTAATAAAACATATATTCGTCCACTTTTAGGAGGAGAAGTCAAAAGGTTGTTGTGGAAAATTTCTAAACAAGAATGTGCGTGTGTCGTTGAATATATGGAGATAGAAAAGTCTCGCCATGAATATACTGATGAATATATTGCACTTACCCGTGAATATTATCTAAAGATGTGAATTCTATCTTAATATTGCTTAAAAACGATATAAATCAGAGTGTTGCGAAATTAATACATGACTTTTTTTACTAATTTAGCAAATGATTTAGATTAAACTTTATAAGTTTGAACTCGTCTAAAGATTAAATTGATTAAATTATAGCTGACTATGAAAGTAAAATTATCTTTAATATTAAGTGCATTGTTGTTGACTTCAAACTTAGTAAGTCGTGCACAAGATTATGATGACATATACTATAATCCATCAAAGGAAACAAAGAAAGTAGAGACGAAAAACGATAAATACATTGAAGATAATGATGTATTTAATTCTTATGATGTAATATATAATATAGGAGATATGCGCGATGTTGATGAATATAATCGTAGATACACCTATATTGATACATTAGCTACTGATAGCATGCCATTAGGTGCTCAAGGTGATTTTGTTTATACTGATAGAATAAGAAGATTCTATAATCCATCTGTTGTAACTGAGTCTAATACTCCCGAAATTAATATTATAATAGGAACTCCAACCACATATTACAATCCATTTATGTATGATTGGAATATGCCATTAACTTGGAATTATGGTTGGTATAATCCATGGATTTATTCAAATTGGCATTATGATTGGTGTTGGGGTTATGGATGGGATTGGTATTATCCTATGTATCATCATCACCATCATCATCACTATCCACATGGTTGGTATCCAGGACATGTTCATCATCCAGTAATAGGAGGAGGTAGCATTGTTTCAGGTGGAGGTAATAATCGACCTACATATAATGCAGGTGGTCGTCGCCCATTCGGTGTGAATACTACAAATGAAGGTGTGGGCCGTCGTCCTTCTTCGACATCGGGTCGTGGAAATTCATCGGTTAAATCGGATAATCGAAAGTCAAGCTCAAGAAGAAATAGCTCTTCTTCAAATAGTGGAGGTCGTCGTCCATCAATGAGTAGTAACAATGATTATAGAAATAGTTCAAGTAGCTCATATAATAATAGTGTGAGATCAAGTCGATCATCAAACGACAATTATGATAGAGGCTCAAGCTCTTCTTTTGGTGGTGGAGGCTCAAATAGAGGTGGTGGTAGCCGAGGTGGTCGCAGATAGTATTTAATAAACGATTTGTCGTTTTTAAGTGTAATGTTTAAGATTTATAGACTATGAAAAAAATAATAACATCAATAATTGTTGCATTGCCAATGTTTGCCGTTGCGCAAACAGCTGTAGATGCATATTCTGTGTCGCAAACTGACCTTAAGGGCTCTGCTCGTTATATGTCGATGGCTGGAGCTTATAGTGCTTTGGGAGGTGATTTATCCTCAATAAATCACAATCCAGGTGGAATAGGGGTGTATAGAAGTTCTGATGTTGGATTGACATTAAATTTGGATATTCAATCAAGTGAAGCATCGACTAATGGCTTGTCTTCTAAAGTAAATCAAACAAAATTTAATGTAAACAACTTTGGTTATGTAGGCGCGTTTAGACTTAATTCTGAAACTATGCCTTATCTGAATTTTGGTTTCTCTTATAATCGACCAGTGTCTTACAATAGGAGATATAGTGGAAGAATGGATAATATAAAACAATCTTTGTCAAATTATATAGCTGATGTAACCAACTCAGGTGGTTATACAACTTATGACTTGGCATATTTTGATGATAGTGATCCTTATCTTGATTCACATGCACCATGGCTTAGTATCATGGCATATAATTCATATATAATTAACCCACAAAGCAAAGATTCTTATGGAGATGGGAATAATTTTACGGGTTTGATGAATGGCGCTACTCAGGGTTTTAGTGAATACGAAGTGATAGAAAAGGGTGGTGTAGATGAATTTAGTATCAATCTGGGTGGCAATGTTTTAGATATGTTGTATTGGGGGCTTGGATTAGGTGTAAGTAGCATGGATCTAAGTAAGTATACATATTATGGTGAGGCACTCAACGATGCAACTGTAGTTAATAATGATAATGGGCAGTTGGATAAAAATGGAACTGCATCATTTGGCTTGGAAAATTGGTTGAATACGAGCGGTAATGGTTTGAACTTTAAATTTGGTGTGATAGTAAAACCAATCCAAGAATTGAGATTAGGTTTGTCAATTCACACACCAACTTATTGGAATATGGTTGACCAAATTTATTCTACAATGAGTTATGAAACCATTTCGAATACTGGATTCAAAAAAACTGGATTAGAAGAAGCTAATGCTGGGTATGCAGATGAAGTGAGCTATAAAATTAAGTCACCTTGGAGATTTAATGTTAGTGCAGCTACTGTTTTGGGTAGTAAGCTAATATTGAGTGGAGAATATGAAATGGTGGCATATAAAGATATGAATATTCAATATGAGTATGATTATGATATGTACCAAGAAGATCCTCAAGTAAGCGCTTCAATCAAGGATTATTATAAAAATATGAATATATTTCGTATTGGCGCCGAATATAGATTGATGCCATCAGTGAGCCTTCGACTCGGTTATGCTTATCAAAGTTCTCCAGTAAATGAGGATGCGTTAAGAGATAAAATAGATATTATTACATCGGGAACCATGCCAGCTTATGTATTTGATAAGTCAACACAATATATAACAGGTGGCGTGGGATATCGAAATAAGGGATTCTATACTGATCTAGCATATGTTCATAAGAAGAAAGCGAGTGAATATAAGGCTTTTGCTCCAACATCACATGGTGTACAATGTGCTAATATAACAGATAATAATAATCAAATAGTTTGGTCTATTGGTTATAGATTCTAATTAGAAAAGAAATATAATTTATGAGGTTAAGATGGAAAATCTTTGCCTCATTCTTTTTTTAATACGACTGATTTTTTGTATTTTTGAATTTTGAAATGATATGGTCATAATATGGTAAAGAACACAAATATAACACTCGATTTTAATAATCAAGATTTTATGAATGCGTGGAATTTGGTAACAAATACACACCGTTCAATTTTCTTGACAGGTAAAGCAGGGACAGGGAAAAGTACTTTCTTGCGTTATATTTGTGAAACTACAAAGAAGAAATATGTAGTGCTTGCTCCGACAGGTATTGCTGCTGTAAATGTGGGTGGCATGACAATGCATTCATTCTTTAAGATGCCATTTAAACCATTGCTGCCCGATGATGTAGATTTCTCGGTGAAAAAGATAAGAAGTACACTAAAGTATTCTAAAGATAAAGTTAAGTTGATAAAGGAACTTGAACTTATAGTTATTGATGAGATATCAATGGTTCGAGCCGATATGATTGACTTTGTAGATAAGGTTTTGAGAGTGTATTCGGGTAATATGCGAGAGCCTTTTGGAGGAAAGCAGTTGCTGCTTGTGGGCGATGTGTTTCAGTTAGAGCCAGTTGTGACATCTGAGATGAGACCTTTACTGCAAAGGGCTTATAATCAGTTCTTTTTCTTCAATGCCTTTGCATTTAAACAAATGGATATTGTATCAATAGAATTGAGAAAAATTTATAGACAAACGGATAGTAAATTTATTTCTATTCTTGATCGAATAAGGGTGAATAAAATGCTTCGAGAGGATTTGTTAACAATAAATTCTCGTTATATGAATGGCGTTGCTGAAAGTGGTAGCGACTTCGTAATTACCCTTGCAACTCGTAGAGATACTGTAGATGTTATTAATGAAAGTAGATTGTCGGAAATTCAGAGCGAAGAATATCTTTATGAAGGAGAGATTGATGGCACATTCCCATTGCAGAATTTACCCACATCCCATGATCTTGAATTAAAAGTGGGAGCTCAAGTTATATTTATTAAGAACGATAAAGATGGGCGATGGATTAATGGAACTATCGGTAAAGTGGCTCGATGTGGGGTTGAAGATATAACGGTGGAACTTGAAAATGGGTATACATATAAAGTGGAACCTGCTGAATGGGAAAATATGCAATATACCTACGATGAAAAGGAAAACCGAATTAAAGAGGTAGTTCTTGGAACATTCAAGCAATTTCCATTAAAATTGGCATGGGCTTTGACGGTGCATAAAAGTCAAGGGCTTACATTTAATAATATAATAATTGATTTCTCAGGAGGTGCATTTTCCAGTGGTCAAACCTATGTTGCGTTGTCTCGTTGTACATCTCTTGAGGGTATAACATTATGTCAACCATTGAGCGAAAGAGATGTTATCGTTAATCAATCGGTCGTGGAATTTAGTCGTAATTTTAATAATCAAGCACTAATAAATGCGACATTAGAAAGCTCAAAAGCTGATAATTTATACAAGGACGCAATAAAATCCTTCGATAATAGAGATTTTAGAGCGGCGGTTTCGTCTTTTGCGGAGGCTGTTAGACTTAAGAATGTGTTGGATTTGCCACTGACACAACGGTTCATAAGTCGAAAATTAGTGCAAAATGACGAACTTTATGCTGTGGTTGAGACTTTGAAAAAGAAGCTTGAATTGCAAACGAAAGTGCTTCATAATCTCGCCAATGAATATGTGCAAATGGGTCGTCAATCACTTGAATATAGTTGCGTTGGAGAAGGCGAGGTGTCCTATGGAGGAAAACGCAAACTTTCGTTAAATTCTATTGGAGTGAAATCGGCTATTGCAAATTTTAATAAGGCTTTAGAATTGTGGGAGGATTGTGTTGAAGCTATAATTGGTAAGGCTTGTCTTTATTATGAATATGGTGAGGAAGAAATGGCCGAAGAATTGTTTTTTAATGTGTTGGAAATTGATAAAATGAATTTTGAAGCTAATTATTATATTGGTTGTATTTGTTTTGATAAGAACCAAATTGAATTAGCATTGAAATCGTTAAAAAGAGCATTAAAAGCAGATAAAAATAACATAAAATGTAACGAAAAACTTGTGGAAGTCTATGATGAACTTGGGTTTGATGAATTAGCTGATAAGCATAGAGCAATGCTGAAGAAAATAAGGGCGAAGAAATGAAAAAATAAATGTGAAATAGATATGTGTAGGAAAAATAAAGACTCCTTGGTGCCTCCAAGGAGTCTTTATAGTTATTTGATTGATGTTGTAATTTTTGTTTTGTCTTGGTTGATATCAATTAATATTGTATCTCCTGTTTTTGCCTCACCACGAAGAAGTATTTCAGCCAATTCATCTTCAATGTGTGTTTGTATAGCTCGTTTGAGTGGTCTTGCACCATATTGTTTGTCGTAGCCTTTTTCTGCTATAAAATCTTTAGCTTCAGGTGTAATTTCAAGATTTAGCCCTAATTCTTGCACTCTCTTGTGGAAAGATAGTAGTTCGAGATCAATGATTTTGAAAATTGAATCTTTGTTAAGAGAATCAAACATAATGATATCGTCAACGCGATTCAAGAACTCAGGCGAGAAGCGCTGATTTAAAGCTTTTGTGATAACGCTGTATGAACGCTCCTTGGTGATGATTTCGGTATTGAAACCAACTCCACCTCCGAAGTCTTTTAGCTCGCGTGACCCAATGTTTGATGTCATAATTATGATTGTGTTCTTGAAATCAACTTTGCGTCCGAGGCTATCTGTTAGGCGTCCTTCGTCCATTACTTGAAGAAGCATGTTGAAAACATCGGTGTGAGCTTTTTCTAATTCATCAAGAAGTACAACGGAATAGGGGTGACGGCGCACTTTTTCAGTAAGTTGTCCACCTTCTTCGTATCCAACATATCCTGGGGGCGCTCCTACAAGACGCGAGACTGAGAATTTCTCCATATATTCACTCATGTCGATGCGAATTAGAGCATCTTCGCTACCGAATAGGAATTGGGCAAGTTTTTTTGCAAGATATGTTTTTCCGACACCTGTAGGTCCTAAGAACATAAAGCTGCCAATAGGACGATTAGGGTCTTTGAGACCAACGCGATTACGACGAATACATTTTGCGATTTTTTCGATAGCTTCTTCTTGACCGATAATGATGTCTTTTAGCTCATCGCCCATCTTGAGCAAGCGCTCGCTTTCGCCCTGAGCAATGCGTTGCACTGGTACACCAGTCATAAGTGCCACAACTTCAGCTATTTTGTTTGCATCAACTATTTCGCGCTTTTGTGCCAACTCTTTTTCCCATTCAATTTTTACATTGTTGAGCTTTTTGGTGAGTTGTTCTTGCATGTCACGATAGTTGGCTGCGATTTCAAAGTTTTGAGATTGAGCTGCCTTAACCTTATTTTTTTGAACTTCAGAAATTTCTTTTTCAAGGTCGACGATTTCTTTAGGCACAGTAATGTTTGCAATGCGCACACTTGATCCGGCTTCGTCAAGAGCGTCAATAGCCTTATCTGGGAAGTTTCGGTCGCTGATGTATCTTTGAGTTAGTTTTACGCAACTTTCGATAGCTTCGGGGGTGTAAGTAACTCCATGATGTTCCTCGTATTTATCTTTTATACGATTTAGGATTTTAAGAGTTTCTTCGGCCGTAGTAGCTTCAACTATAACCTTTTGGAAACGGCGTTCAAGAGCGCCATCTTTTTCGATGTTTTTGCGGTATTCGTCGAGTGTAGTTGCTCCAATACATTGAATTTCGCCTCGAGCAAGCGCTGGCTTGAGTAGGTTGGCTGCATCCATTGAACCATTGGCATTGCCTGCGCCAACGATGTTATGAATTTCGTCAATAAACAAGATGACATCAGGATTAGATGACAATTCATCGATTACAGCTTTTATTCTTTCTTCAAATTGTCCTCGGTATTTTGTGCCAGCAACAAGTGAAGCCATATCAAGTGAAATGACGCGCTTGTCGAACAATGTGCGTGATACTTTGCGCTTGGTTATAGCAAGTGCAAGTCCTTCAACAATAGCTGATTTGCCGACGCCTGGTTCACCAATTAAGACGGGATTGTTCTTTTTGCGTCTGCTAAGAATTTGAGCAAGTCGTTCTATTTCTCTTTCTCTGCCAACAACGGGATCAAGCTTACCATTATCGGCATCTTTTGTCATGTCTTTGCCATATTTGTCAAGGACTGGAGTCCCTGTACCATTTTTAGTGGTAGTTTTATTAGTGGCTCCGCGAGATTGCGATTGATCGTCTGAATTACTCTTACCTTGTGGAGAGTCATTAGCAAAATCATCATCATCGTCATCATTAGCGAAATCCGCTCCCATGCGAGGTTGTGTATAGCGAATCTCGTTATGTGCAGAGTATTTTAAATTGTCGTTGTCAAATTTCATAAATTATGACTTTAATGTGTTTTATGTTCTATTTTTAACCACAAAATTATATGTGTGGTTTATATAATAACGAATTGAATTATTAATAATTATTAATATAGCAATTATTATGCCAAACTCTTGAATTGTTCGTAATAATAGTTGTGTGAATAGGGTGAAATATCACATTTTTTTATTATCTTTGTATGTTCAAATTATGAAAAATTAGTCCTCCTTTAGAAGCTCAAAGAGGCGATTGTAAAAAAGAATATAATTATTAAAAAATATGTCGGAAGATCGCATAAGAAAGATCAGTATTGAGAATGAAATGAAGTCGGCATACATTGACTATTCTATGTCGGTGATTGTGTCGCGTGCTCTCCCTGATGTGCGTGATGGTTTTAAGCCTGTACATCGTAGGGTGTTGTTTGGTATGGAGAAATTGGGTAATGTATCAACTGCTCCAACTAAGAAATCAGCTCGTATTGTCGGTGAAGTGCTTGGTAAGTATCACCCACATGGAGACTCTTCAGTGTATTTTGCTATGGTGCGTATGGCACAAGATTGGGCATTGCGTTATCCATTGGTTGAAGGGCAGGGTAACTTTGGCTCTATCGATGGTGATAGCCCTGCTGCAATGCGTTACACCGAGGCTCGCTTGGCTAAAATGGGCGAGGAAATGATGCGTGATATTGATGAAGATACTGTAGATTTTACATATAACTTTGACAATACATTGCAGGAACCAACAGTTCTTCCAACAAGATTCCCAAATCTTTTGGTGAACGGAACTTCAGGTATTGCCGTAGGTATGGCAACTAATATGCCTCCTCACAACCTAACTGAGTCAATTAATGGATGTCTTGCATTATTGGAAAATCCAGAAATTGATATTGAAGGATTGATGCATTACATTAAAGCTCCAGATTTCCCAACAGGTGGTATTATCTATGGCTATTCTGGTGTTAAGGATGCATTTATGACAGGTAGAGGCCGAATTGTGGTAAGAGCAAAGGCTGAAATCGTAACAGAAGATGATAGAGAAAAAATCATCGTTTCTGAAATTCCTTATAATGTAAATAAACGCGTTCTTATTGAAGATATCGCACGACTTGTTGAAGAAAAGCGTTTAGACGGTATTTCTAATATTAATGACGAAAGTGACCGTAAGGGTATGCGTATCGTTATTGATATCAAGAAAGATGCTAATGCTAATGTTGTTTTGAATAAATTATTCAAGATGACTCAATTGCAATCTTCTTTCAGTGTAAATAATGTTGCATTGGTAAAAGGCCGTCCACAAACTCTTAACTTAAAAGAAATTCTTCAACACTTCCTTGATCATCGTCATGATGTTGTAATTAGACGCACAAAATTTGAATTGAAGAAGGCTCAAGATAGAGCACACATTGTTGAAGGTTTGATTATTGCATCGGATAATATCGATGAAGTAATACATATTATTAAAACAAGTAAAACAACAGACGAAGCACGCGAAAGATTGAGCGAAAGATTTAATCTTGATGAAGTTCAGACTCGTGCAATCGTGGAAATGCGTTTGCGTAACCTTACAAATCTTGAACAAGATAAGCTTCACGATGAATATGCTGAATTGATGAAGTTGATTCAACATTTGAATGACATTTTGACAGATGAAGCTGTGTGTCGTAAGGTTATTGAAGAAGAATTGATTGATGTTAGAGATAAATTCGGTGATGAAAGAAAAACTGTTATCGAATATACAGCAGGTGAGTTCAATGCTGAAGATTTCTATGCTGATGATGAAATGATTATTACAATTTCTCATCTAGGCTATATCAAGAGAACTGCTTTAAGTGAATTCCGCGCTCAAAACAGAGGTGGCGTAGGTGCGAAGGGTAGTGATACTCGTGATGAAGACTTCATTGAATATATCTATCCAGCATCAATGCATAACTACATGTTGTTCTTTACACAAAAGGGTCGTTGCTATTGGTTGAAGGTATATGATATTCCTGAAGGTAGCAAGAACTCTAAGGGTAGAGCAATCCAAAATATGCTTAATATCGATTCAGATGACAAGGTGAATGCTTTTATTAGATGTAAGAATCTAACTGATCCTGAATATAACAGCACTCACAACTTGATATTCTGTACAAAGAATGGTATTATTAAGAAAACTAAGCTTGAAGCATATTCTCGTCCGCGCGTTAATGGTGTAAATGCGATTATTATTCGTGAAGACGACCAAGTGGTAGAAGTGAGATTGACCGATGGTGATAGCGAAGTATTATTGGCAAATAAGTCAGGTTATGCTATCCGATTCCATGAAAGTACAGTGAGAGAAATGGGCCGTATGTCTACAGGTGTTAAGGGTATGACATTATCGGAAGGCGATGAAGTTGTCGGAATGATATGTATGCCTAAGGGTACTGAGAATACTGTAATGGTGGTATCGGAACAAGGATACGGAAAACGCTCAGATCTTGAAGACTATCGCATTACTAATCGTGGCGGTAAGGGTGTTAAAACTATCAATGTAACCGAAAAAACAGGGCAATTGGTGGCTATTAAGAGCGTAAATGATAAGAATGACTTGGTAATTATTAATAAGTCGGGTATTACATTGAGATTGAATGTTGCCGATATTAGAGTTATGGGTCGTGCTACACAAGGCGTGAGATTGATTAATCTTGATAAGAGAGGAGATGAAATTGCTTCAGTATGTAAAGTAGATACTACTGAAATTGACGAAGTTGAAACTCTTGAAAATGTTGAATTAAACGAAACACAAGATAATCAGTCTAATGAAGTAACTGAAACAGAAATCAATTAACAATTATTTTATAATTATTTTCGGTATGAAGAAACTATTTTTAATGTTAGCGTGCTCTTCTATGTGTATTATGGGTATGAATGCACAAGAAAAGCTTGTTAAAGAAGTAGAGAAAGAAATTGGAGCAGCAAAGTATGCTACTTTGAGTGAAAAGTTGAAACCTGCATTTACTGATGCAACTTCAGAAAAAGATGCTTACACTTGGTTCGTTGCAGCTAAGGTTGAAATGAATGAATTCGACGAGTTGTTTAAGCAAAAGATGATTGGCAAGAATGTTGATGCAACAATTCTTGGTAAGCACCTTTTAGCAGGTATTGATTACTTGAAGAAAGTTCTTCCATTGGATACAGTTCCAGAAGTTGACAAAAAGACTGGTGCTCCAAAGGTAGACAAGAAAACTGGTTTGGTAAAGGTGAAGACAAGATTCTCTAAGAATGTAGTAAGTATGTTGGCTGAAAACTACAGTCCTTTGAATTCTATTATGAGTGAAATTCATAATGCTAAGGATTATGCAAATGCAGTTAAGGCATACGAACTATTCATCACACTACCTTTTGAACCATATATGGTAGGTAAGATTGCTGCACCAGCAGATACTATTCTAGGTGAAATTAGATTCTATCAAGGTATTGCATTGTGGCAAGGTGAAAATCCAAAGGATGCAGTTGGTGCATTCGAAAAAGCTCGTAAGTTGGGTTACTTGAAGAAAGAAGTATTTGACTATGCTTTGAACTGTGCTGCTCAATCAAACAACGAACCAGCTATCGTTAAGATTGCAGAAGAAGCATTGCCTCTATATGGTAAGCAAGATGGTCAATATGTTCGTATCCTTATCAATGGATATTTGAATAACCAAAATTATGTTGAAGCTAATAAGATCGTTGATCAAGCTATTCTTGATGACCCACAAAGTGCTGAATTGGTTAACTTGAAGGGTAACTTGGTTGAAAACCAAAAATCTATTGAAGAAGCTTTTCCATACTTCAAGAAGGCTGTAGATTTGGACCCAACTTCATCAAAGGCTCAATTTGACCTTGGTCGCTATTATTTCAACAAGGCTGTTAAGATTCGTGACGAAAAGACTGATTTGACTGGTGACGCTCTAGCAAAGTTGGTAAATCCTTTGTATGAACAAGCATTGCCTTACCTTGAAAAGGCTTATGAATTGGATAAGGGTAATATCGACGCTAAGAATGCATTGCGTTCAATCTATTATCAACTTAATGACGAAGAAAAGCTTAATGCTATCGAACAATATTAATTGATAGAGATATAAAAAAAAATCCGAGGAAGATCATTCTTCGGATTTTTTTTTATGTGTTATTTTCTTATTTTTGAGCAAAGAATAAGTTATTGTTGATAAGTTCTTGGTATGCAAGAACACCTTCGTTGCTCAATTCAACTGTTTTGTATTCGTTGTTTGGTGCAATCATTTTTACATGGTTGTCGTCAACGAATTGAAGCAATGGATAAGTTGTATCATTTGCTTCAAGAGCCCATGAATTATCAGCTTCATTGAAGTTGAATTTAACAATAGAGTTGTCGGCAAGGTTTGTGATAGTGTAGCCATACTTATTGCGTTCAATCATATATTTAGCGTCTTTGCCATCAATGATTTTTGTGCTTACCTCATCGACAGGGTTAGTACCTGACCAGAATTCAATAGTATTAATTACAAGTGCATCGGCTAAAACTGTGATTTCGTATACTGGGATGATGCAGAAAGCTGTGAAAATGACAGCATTTACGAATTTACTACCTGCTTGTTTGTTCCATTCTAATACTTTATTAGTTAGCGTGAAACTTCCTACACAAGATGAAAACATCATAGAAGAAGCAAGGGCTAATACAACTGCTACTGATAAATATTTCTTTCTCATAATAAAAAGTGTTATTTAGGTTGTTATTTTACATTTGAGGAAAAGTATTTAAAACAATCCTCAACTTTTTTTACATAAGTTATTGTTTGGCTACCTCGGAAATAACCATTTCGGCATACTTCATCATTAAAGTATTCTGGGTTAGCTTTCCATTGAAGTGTAACACTTACATTGTTATCCCATTCTTGTGGGTTTTTGCCATATTTTTCGGCTAATGCTATCGCATCAAGAATGTGACCTGCACCCGAATTATATGCTGCAATAATAAATTTAATTCGTTCAGTTGGATCTTGCACTCTTTTAGCGAAAATTTTATTTAGGTCTTTTATGTTAGCTACTGCTGCTTTAACATTAAGCTCAGGGTTTTCCATTTGTTCAACTGCAAGTCCATATGCTCTTGCTGTGCTTGGCATTAATTGCATGAGTCCTTTAGCTCCTGCCCATGAAACAGCTGTTGTGTCAAAATGAGATTCGCTCCAAGCTTGAGCTGCAAGTAATCGCCAATCCCAATCTATTTCCTGTGCATATTTCCTGAAGATTTCGTCATAAGGGGAAATTCTTCCGTTGATGAAATTGATTTTAGGAATACTTAAATCGCTATATTTGCTCTTGCTACGCTCAAAATATCGTTTCAAAAGTCGTTTGTTGTCGATGATACTTTTAGAAGTTTCCGACCAAGCATTAATGCTATCGGCTAAAGTTGTATTTGATTTATTTACAGCCCACGATGCTCGTTGTTCGAAGCTGATGGGAAGATTAATATCGATGTTCTTGAAATAAGTTTGGTTAAGTTTTGCGATGTCGCTGTCGACGATGGTAAGTGGTATTTGTCGCTCTGCTACCATTTTAATCAAGTCCTCAGTGATGATAGAGTCTTTATTAATACTATGAATGTTGATTCCACCACCAACTTCATTGTCTAGATTTCGTAGACGAATTTCATACTTAGAATTTTGTTCGACATATATATCTTTTCCTATTAACTGCGTTACATCGGTAATCATATTGTCCGATTTGGGTTGAACGAGAACTTGTGTTGTTACGGTCTCGTTGCCGCAGTTGATAAGTGTGTTTTTGTATTCATTAATGATAGGGATTTCATATGCGATTATGTCGATTTTACCTAAATCTAGCATAGAAATCATTTCGGCCATATTGCGAGCGATATAGAATTTAGAGTGTATTTTCTTATCGCTAACAAAATTTTGAATACGCTCATATTCGTATCCTAATGTGTCGCCTCTAAAAATAAAGAACGATGTTGGACTGTAAAGAGTCCCAATTTTCAGAGTGTCGGGCAAATTTTGTATTAGTTCATTCCTACTTGAGCTACCACATGAGTAAATTAGGCTTAGTAGGAATGAACTAATTGTTAATATACATAATTTGCGCAGAACATTCATATTTAATATTCAAAAATGCCGTATTCAGACTTAATTGTAAGTTTCTTTTCAGGAGCATCTTCAACGCGACCTACAATTTGAGCTTCGATACCGAATGATTGAGTAATTTCGATAATCTTTTCAGCATCTTCAGGAGCCAAATAGATTTCCATACGGTGTCCCATGTTGAATACCTTATACATTTCCTTCCAATCAGTTCCTGATTGTTCTTGGATAAGTTTGAATAGAGGAGGAGTAGGGAATAGGTTGTCCTTGATGACATGCTTGTTGTCGATGAAGTGTAATATCTTGGTTTGTGCACCTCCAGAGCAGTGTACCATACCATGAATTTTATCTCTCATTTCATCAAGAATTCTCTTTATAACAGGAGCATAAGTGCGAGTTGGAGATAAAACAAGTTTGCCAGCATCTATGTCTACTCCTTCTACCTTATCAGTAAGTTTTACATTACCAGAGTAAATCAAATCATTTGGAACATTCTTGTCGAAACTTTCTGGATATTTTTCTGCAAGATATTTAGCAAAAACATCATGGCGTGCAGAAGTAAGACCATTGCTACCCATACCACCATTGTATTCTTTTTCGTATGTAGCTTGACCAAATGAAGCAAGACCTACAATAACATCACCTCCAGCAATGTTAGCATTGTTGATTACATGGCTACGCTTCATTCGGCAAGTAACGGTACTATCTACGATAATTGTACGCACTAAATCACCAACATCGGCAGTTTCGCCACCAGTTGAGATGATATTTACGCCCACTTGACGAAGTTCTTGAAGCAATTCTTCAGTACCATTGATAATTGCTGAGATTACTTCACCTGGAATGAGCAATTTGTTACGTCCGATAGTTGATGACAAAAGGATGTTGTCGGTTGCACCTACACATAGCAAATCGTCAATGTTCATAATCAAGGCATCTTGTGCAATACCTTTCCATACGCTCATGTCGCCAGTTTCTTTCCAATATAAGTAAGCAAGAGATGACTTTGTGCCAGCGCCATCAGCATGCATAATATTACAATATTCAGGATCTCCTCCAAGTATATCAGGAATAATCTTGCAGAATGCTTTAGGATATAATCCTTTGTCTACATTTTTAATTGCGTTGTGAACATCTTCTTTAGATGCCGATACGCCTCTTAAGTCATATCTTTGATTGTTCATATGTTGAGAAATTTTATTTACTAATTAATTCTAATATTGTGAAAAATAATAATGCTGTAGGAGAAACTAAAAGAAGGCTGTCAATGCGATCAAGAATACCTCCATGACCAGGCAAAATCTTGCCGGAATCTTTAACGCCAATAGAGCGCTTAATAAGGGATTCGCAAAGGTCGCCCCATGTTGAAAATATTGATACAATAGCAGCAAGAACTATCCAACCGTATAGTTGTGGTCCATTGAAATAAGAATTGAGCCATGTTGCTATTGCAATTCCTGAAATAACGCAGAGGATCAAACCTCCCCAGAAGCCTTCCCATGATTTCTTAGGCGAAATTCGTTCAAATAGTCTGTGTTTGCCTATTAAAGAACCAACACAATATGCTCCAGTGTCATTTAACCATATAAAAATGAATATAGCTAACAGCAATAGAGGGTTTTTGTAATAGATGAAATTTAGAAGTGATAGAGGAAGCGCAACAAATAATTGTCCCATGAATGATTGAGCCCAATTTTCAAGTGTTGTTGTTGATTGAATATATAATTGGGCTATGTTGCGTATAATTAGGTAGGCAAGATAGGGTGTTATACAAACGATTCCAACATTAGAGTCGTTAGCTAATAATGAAAAAGAGATAAACATAGTTATCCCACCAATTACATCGATAAATTTAAGAAGCTTTGGATTCTTTTGTTTATTATCGGTAAGTGATTGAAATTCCCATATTCCGAACACTATAAATGTCAAAAATACTGCATAGAACAGATATTGTGATTCACATACAAGTGAGCATATAATTAATGCTACATATAGTCCGCCTGTAATAGCACGAGTAAATAATTTTTTCACTTTTAATTTATAATTTGTTTATGTTACAAAAATAGTGATTTTTTGCAAAGTTTACAATACTATTTAGAATTGAGGTGTTATAATTTTAAATGAGAGATTATTTTTGGGTAAAATTGCTCAATTCTTGACGATTTGTATTAATTTTGTATTTCTAAATAATATAGAAATATTTATGTTTTTCGGAAAGTTATTTAAATTGCTTGTTTCGCCTAAAGTGGGTTGGAAAGGATTTGATAAATACTCGATCCCAAATAATATATTGTTGAGCAAATTATTTTATCCTTGCTTAGCAATCCTTGCTGCTTCAAAATTCGTTCCATTTGTTAGTGGATATGTCGAAATGGATTTGAAAGTGATGGTTGTTAGTGCAATGATAGATTTTATTAAGTATTTTGTTGCATTTTTCTTAATCTCATTCTGGATTACTAGTTTGTTTAAGTTTACTGCAGAAAACGAAAGTGCTACAAATAGATTTAATAATTATTTGGTGCTCAACCTATGTATTTTGGTTATAATTAATGTGTTGAAAAATCTTGTACCAGGATTTCCAATATTCGATTTATTGCCAGTATATGTAGTGTATGTGGCTTATTGTGGACGATTGTATTTGGAGATACCTACAGATAAAGAAAAGTCATTTTTGACAGCAATGGCTATATTTTTGTTAGGAATACCTTTGTGTATTAAATATATGTTTGAAATGATGTTACCTAATGTGTAATAATGACTTATGGCAAATAATCAGATTAATATAAAGAATAAAAGAGCTACATTTGATTACGAAATCATTGAAACTTTTACAGCAGGCATTGTGCTTACTGGAACAGAGATTAAATCGATTCGTACCGGAAAAGCTGGATTGACCGACACTTTTTGTTTTATAAACAATGATGAAGTGTGGGTTAAAAACATGTATATATCAGAGTATTTCTATGGTAGTTACAATAATCATGAAGCTCGTAGAGATCGCAAATTGCTTCTAAATAAAAAAGAGATAGAGCGATTGAAAAAGAATAATGATTTAGCCGGGTTTTCTATCGTACCACTTCGATTGTTTATCAATGAGCGAGGTTTTGCTAAACTTGTTATAGCAATTGCAAAGGGTAAGAAGATTTATGATAAGCGTCAATCAATCAAAGAAAGGGAAGATAAGCGAATGCTAGATCGCATTATGAAACGATAGGGGAGTTGAGTATTTAAATTTTGGAACAGATGATAAGAATTGCATTGTTGTTGCAATCGGTTGTTCCAAATAAGTATTTTTCTCCACCATCTTTCACTTTAAGCTTGATCTTAAGCTCTTCGGCTGAAAGTTTGAAATTTCTAACACTCACATTTATTTGTGGGTGTTCTTTTTTTATGTGTTTTAGTTCGTTGCTCTTGAACGGAATGATTTGTTCGATAATAAAACTTCTACCAGGGAAATTGTCAACTTCATTTGTGCTTACAAATAGATGCGAATTGTGATGGATTGGTGACACATTAAGGTTATTTTCAAGAGTACCGAAAATTTGAGCCTTCATAATGCATCTATTAGGTTCATATAAGTACATTCCACATTCAGGACTTACACTTGTTGATTTTGTTGCATTTTCATTTGTGGAAAGCTCTTGAATGCAATTTTTCTCAAAGTTAATAGTGTGAATAATAGGTGTGATAGGGCTATCGCATTGTAAATCAACTTTAAAAAGCACCTCTTTACACTCGTTATTGATTCCGATTACCCAGATGTTACTAACATGGTGCTGTAACTCGTTGATTGACTGAGTTATATCTAACATGGGTGAAGCCTTGATAATGAGCTTTTTAGCCTTGTTATTTATAGCAGGAATCAGCTCTATAATATTTGGCTGGCAATCGACGAGACCAAAAAGTCGTTTGTTGTTGTCGCCACGGCGTGCTGGATCGATAAATACCGAATCGAAAGTCTGATTGGTCGAATTAATAAAATCATTACAATCTTGGTTCAAAACAGTAATGTTTTTAGCAAGATTTGACATGTTAAAACTTGAAAGTAATGCAGTGTCGGGATTTAGTTCAAGAGCTGTGATGTGTTTTACTTTTTTTGAAATATAAAAAGCATCAACACACAGTCCTGCAGTCATATCAAGAACTAATTCATTTTCGTCAAAAAGAGTTGAATGGAATTTAGCAATCTCTTGAGCCGTACATTGTTCGGTTGCTAAAATGCTTGGGAATAGAAAAATCTTTGTGTCGTATAATTCTGGTAGTTTTTTTTGAATGCGTTTTTTGCATTCTATTTGTAGAATAGCAAATTTTGAATCAAATGTGAGATCCTTGAATTTCTTCAAACGGAGAGCATTTGTATCTGCATTTAAGTTTGTTGAAATAAATTCAAAGAAATCGGAGTTATTTAGATAGCCTTGTAAAGTTTCTAAGTTCATTACCTTTAATTTTAGATTCAAAATTGTTATTACAAAGGTAATAATTAATCTATTTATGGTCAAATAATAATTTTGATATAATTGAACTATAATTAACATTATGATAAATAGTATTTGTGTTATGTTAATGTGTGGAATTTAATATGGGATTTATGATACATATATATTATAATGTGTTGATAAGAGTTTCTTTGCTTTTTAAGATTTTTTTTTGAAGTTCACCCTTTTTAATTATAACTCTCAACTATAATTTAGCGTTTTCGTTGTAATTTGCTTTTAAATTTGTATCTTTGACACATCAAATACATCATTCCGCTCCAAATGTAGCATCTTCTTCAGGTTGTGATTTGCTTTTAAATTTGTATCTTTGACACATCAAATACATCTTGCCGTTTTCAATAGCATTCTTCAATGCAGTTGTGATTTGCTTTTAAATTTGTATCTTTGACACATCAAATACATCTTCGTTCTTGAAAATGATTTTGTGATAAATGTTGTGATTTGCTTTTAAATTTGTATCTTTGACACATCAAATACATCCCATCAAGCATAGAAGCAGTGGCAAATAAGTTGTGATTTGCTTTTAAATTTGTATCTTTGACACATCAAATACATCTTAACTGTCG
>JAEIGA010003006.1_pt1 | contig 26563 bp, 45 predicted proteins | sample 9270691 | NCBI WGS metagenome assembly JAEIGA01 (sample SAMN17057246, study PRJNA624740) | gut metagenome | biome: biome; isolation source: fecal sample | host: Bos grunniens | place: China: Xizang | collected 2019 | reverse complement strand
ATCCCCAAGCGTCCAAAAATTCAAAAAATAACGGGGGATATTTTTATTTTGCAATCACCCGTCCGTTTTCATCAATAAAATAACGCTTGTTGTTTACGTTGTGTTCGTCATTATGACAGTTCTGGCAAAGATATTCCAGATTATCAAAGTCAAGAAGAACCGTCGGATCTTGAATGTTGTCCGGCGCGATATACTTCTTATGATGAACTATCCGCCCAGGACGAACGATCCCGTTTGCCAGACAACGTTCACATAGACCGCCAACGCTTGAAATATATTCAGTTCGACACTTCCGCCACGCCGCCGAATGATAGAACGCTTTCTGTTCCTTCGGCGCGTCCCTTCTCATACTTCCCATTTTTCCATACAAAAAGGACAAGCGTTTTTCGCCTGTCCCTTTTTCACAAATACATAATATCACATAGTATGTGTGACATGTGTGACAATTTCATTCAAAATCTATCGTCTTTATAAATCTGTTATACGTTTGCCTTACACATTCCGCCGTTGTCCCGTCGTCGCATTGTTCAGCGACTTCGCGCCATGACATACACTTGACGCAACGATTTTCGACTATCTGGCGGATTAGCGGATCTTCGATCGTTGCTATGAACGATTCCACTTCCAGAATTGCAAGTCCTATCTTTTGCATGTGTTCCCGAATAAGTTCGGCATGATCCGCCAGAAGGACCGCTTTGTTTTCCGTCGGCCTTGTGATCTTATTTGTCACGCTATGCGGTAAACCGTCAGATTGTACGCTATCTTGCGACATATCCGCCAATAGTTCTTCATGCCGCTTTTGCCACATAAGCAATTCGCGCTTTAGATAGTAAACGCGTTCAAGATCCTTCCGTGTCATTATCAATCCCCCTTTTATTCAAATATCGTTTGTGATGATCCATGCTCAAAACCGCGTCGGTCAGTAACTTCTTTATCTGTTCGACTATCTGGCTAACTTCTTCCGGCGAACAGGATCTGTTCGGATTGACGCGAATGTATTGAATGACCTTCAGAACGTCTTCGACGTCAATCGTTTCAATCGGAAGATAATATTCGAAACGCTTGTTTATATACGGTAAAGCGTCCCTTTCCTTCGATTCCCGAATTGTCATGATCCTGTTTCCGAATAACGGATATATTGATTGATCGCCTTTCATTTGTGCCACCCCTTCCGCTTCAATGCGTCTTTGATCCGGTCCAGATACTTTTCTTCAAGCCAGGCGAACAGTTCAGCCAGACCAAAGATTCCGCCACAACAAGCGATTCCGACAAGCGCGGCCTTGCCCGCGTCAACTATATCTATTCTCATGTTCAATATCTTCGAAGCCTTCACAATCTTCGCTATCCTTCAATTCTTCGCCTGGATCCTTGCCGATCTTACAACCGGAAACAAACCAATGTTTTTGATTAGTCCCGTAAAATTCGAAGTAATCACGTTCGGCATTTTTGCAATAGTTACATAAACTCATGCTTAACCCCCTTATTCGATATAGCCGCCAAGATAGTGACCGTTCGCGTTCAGCCAACTTTCGACCGGAATTAACGGATAAGACGTGTTAAGATCTACTACCGTTATGTTTCCGCCGTTCTGGGCCTTCGCTTCCTTCGCGTCCTGTTCGTTATTGAAGACGCCGATCAAAAAGATCTTCGCGCCGTATGATGATTTATAACCGTTTGCCGTTACGACATATACTTTCATTTGCTTTCCCTTTCGCTTTTGTCAGAAATTAGTCCGTCAAAAATATGATTTACTTCATAAGCGTCACAAGATTCTTTTGATAATACTTCGACGAAATACTGACCGTATACTTCGTCACACATGAAGTTTGAACAGATTTCAATCATTTTCCCGCTTTTCAAAAATGCCGGTCTAAAGAACTGACAAGATTCGCATTTTCCCCTTTCTAATACTTTTATCATTCGCTTTTTCCTTTCTACCAATCGACCGCAACGTCGACTTGATTTTTACAAGTGTCCGCGAAGGCGCCCGTATCGAGCGCGATCCCAAGTCCTAACGACGTTTCGATATCCGTCGTCCCATAAGGATAAACGTCAAACGGAACCGCCAGGACCACATAAGGCCCATACATTTTAACCCCGTCGTCACGGATCCATTTCTTATGATGTGATCCGAAGTTCCTGTCGGCCTTCGCATAGATCCGCGTCATGTCCAAGTTGTAATACGTTTCCTTTTGTCCCTTGTAATAATTAACGCCGTCACGCTTATTCAGCGTCTTCGCCTGGACCGGCGTCGCCAGGATCAACAACGCCCAGAACGCCGTCCATAAAATTATAAGTCCCCTTTTCTTCATTCTTTGTCCCCCTTACTACTTCGATTATTTTGTTTCCGTAATCCGTACAAACGCATTGACCGCCATGTTCCCGAACGTAGTTCAGAAATTCGATCATATCCGCGTCGTCAGTTCCGATAAATGTCGAACCGATCTTCATTCGTCGAACCCCCCTTCTTCGTTGAACGGATATTCATATTCGATTTTCATCTGTTTCGGAATCTTTACTATCGGACGCGGCGCCGTTGTGCTTTTCTTCAGATATTCGCAAATCGCCTTACATTTGCCGGCGTTTGTGCAAGTGATCGTCACTTGATAAATAGCGTCAACGCCGGAATACAATTCAAGTATTTCGGATTCGGCTTCAAAATGCGGACACCCGTCGCAATACGGATCTAAATATAATTGAGTATTTACCATTGTTCGCCCCCCTTCGCCGCTTCTTCAGCCGAAAAGACTTCCTTTGCCTTTTTGAATCCGTCCTTGTAGCCTTCCGAATAATTAATCGCGTCTTTTGCCGCTTCCATGTCGTCCAGGATTTCAAGATCCTGTTCAAACTGATTTAGCGGACAATTTTCGCATACTTCAGAATCCGACAACGGACCGAATCTTCTTTCGTCCCAGATCAGCGGATATTTGCAAAACTTGTCGCAAATCGCCGTTGAAATGTAATCGTATTTATGTTTCGCTTCTCTATCAATTAGCATTTATTAAACCTTCCTTTCATAAATTTAGTCGTGTTACCGCTTTTGTTACCGCCTTGTTACCGCTTTTGTTACCGCCAAAAAGTCAGTAATTATGCGGTTGTTACCGCGTTACCGCTTTTGTTTTTACTTTCTTACGCGAGTAAAACTTTTTTTCGGAATTCCGACACCAAACACAACCTTTTATATATATATGTAATTTTTTTGGTAACAGCGGTAACAGCGGTAACAACCCCGTTAAAATGGTAAATTTTTCAGATCGTCTTCGTCCGCTTCCATGAATTCGTCCGGATCTTCCGTCTTTAGACAAACACACTTGTTCGACGGATTATTCCCGACGCGGGCGTTCTTTGTAAAGTGATTCGTGTCCGTCCGGATCAGATCCCGCGACTTCGCCCAGGATAAAAAACCACGCGGCGATATGTTTCCCTGTTCGCACATGCGATCAAAGGCCGATTTATATATATATGTGTAGCCGCCTTCAACCTTCCCCCAAAGTTCGCCGGACACTTCTTCTTGATTCTTCAGCCGGATAAAGTGGTTACATTGAACAGACAGTTCACTTTTTATCCATTCGTACGCCCTGGCATATTCGGAAACGTCTTCGCGGTCCTTCAGTTGATTTACAAGATCTTCCGTCGACATATATATTCCGTCTTTGAAAAGATAGTCCGTCGCGATCTTGTCGGCCGTCAGTAATACGGATAGCGGAAGCATTTGTTTTTCTTCCTTCGTTCCGGCGGAAAGCGTTTCAATCCTGGAATAGAATTCTTGTTGTATTTTCGCCACTTCGTCCAGACCTAGATCAAGAACCGCTTGAATGAATTCTTTTCCGGCAAATCCGTAATTGTTGTCAATCACTTTACATACCGCATTTCCCTTTATCTTCTGGAATAGATCCACCGGTTCCATTTCAAAATCAAGGATCCTGTTCACGGCCCCGCCTTTCATGTGTTCCGTCGTTAGCGGCCTTTCGATATTCGTCAACGTGATGTTCCGCCAGAACGTCGGTTCCCGAACTGTCAATTCTTTGTTTGAACGGTCCTTTCCCTTTCCGCCGCATTGAGTATAGACAAAATCGGAAATCGCGTCGTAACCGTATCTATCGCGCATTTTTGACAGATCGTCGATCATAGTCGGAAGATTGTTCAAGATATTGTTCCGGACTTCGCGGGCCGTGTCTGTTCCTGTTGGATCTGTTATATACTTGTTTTCCCCTGGATTCGCCCAGATCGACGCGGCGATCTTCAAGTTGACCGTCTTTCCTTTTCCCGTTTCCGCCCACAAATTGACAATGAACGGAAGGATCTTCAGCGGTTCCAATAGGACCGATCCGAACGACGCGGCCATATATACCGCGATTTCGTTCTTCTTCCATTGACGGATCTTCAAGATCAGATCGTACCACTTGTCGCGGGATCCCTTTTCTTCGACCGCGTCCACAAGATCCCGAAAGCCGGCGGCCGAATCGAATTCTATGTCGCCGCCGTATGGTATAAATTCGGTAAAATCCCGCGCCCAACCGAACTTTGACGTTGATGTTTTCACTTCCAACAAGTTCAAGTTCAGATTTTCCAGATCCGCCAAATACTTGACAAGATTTTTCGCCGTTTCCGACGTGACGGAAACCCCGTAATCCGCCAGACCGACGATCTTCGACGCGGACGCAATAACCGCTTTGTCGACCGTAATGTCACGCCAGGAAGCGCCCTTTTTATATGCAAGTTTTACCTTCTCTTTTCCCGTCTGGGCGTTCATGTAGCGATCCGCGATCAAAATCGGGTGATAGCATGCCAGAACTTCACCGAAAAGGTTATATGTCCGGACGCCGCCTTCGTCAGCGTACCAACAACCGCAACGGTATTCAGACAACGAAAACGGATAGTCGAACGCCGTTATATTGTCATGCGGTAACTGTTCTTTTGTCGGCTTCGTTTCCTTTTTGGCTTCCCTTTCCAACTGTTTGAAAGCGGTCATTTTCCGCGACACTTCTTCTTTTTTGTTCAGTTCCTTCGCCCTGGCAAACAATGCGTTTACCATGTCAACGCGTTGAACGGGATCTTGTTCGTCGTTTATTTCTTCGAAGACGGCGTCTTCCAGAATACCGTCCTTCGTTAGTTCGTTGTAGTTCATTCGTTCAACCCTTCGTGAATGTATAATTGAAGTTGTAAAGCGTGAACGGCGTCGGCCCATGCTTCCGACATAGGTTCCGTATGGTCTATGATCCACCGATAAGCCGATATCAATTCATTGTTCAGTTGTCTTTTTTGCCGGATCCGTTCGGCCTGTTCCGCCTTCTTCTTTTGTGCGACCTTCTTCCGAATGATAGCGATCTTCAACGACGTCTTCCGATCCGCGTCGTATTCGCCGCCCAGGATCTTGAACGCCGTCTTAAAATCGCATTGTTCATATAACTGAACGAAGTCGAAAATATCCCCGTGAAGACCGCAAGCGAAACAATAAAATCCGTCTGTATAGACCTTCATGGACGGGTGTTTATCTTCGCCATGAAACGGACATGACGCCATGTTTCCGCGTCCGAATTTCAGACCGTAACGCCCTAAAACTTCATACATTGTCGTTGCTTCTTTTATTTGTTCCTTCGTCATTCCTTATACTTCCCAAAATTTCGATTATTCGGCGGCCCGTGTCCTTCTTCTGGCAAAATCGCCATTCGACGCCGTACCGTTCCGAAAGTGTCAGCATTGATTTATACAAGTGTTCACCGCTTATACAACGCGGACTTTCCTTCAAGCGCGGATTGTCCCAGAACAGAACGTCGATCAGATCTTTAACGCCTGGGCCGTGTTCGATCAAGAAGATAATCTTTATCCCTTTTTCGCTTGCCCGTTGTACTTCGGAATGGAATCTTTTTTCTACTATGTTTCCCGCTAGTTCGTTCAAGTTCTGTTTGCGATCAATGACGGTCGTCAAATTGTCGATCCTGGCATAATCGCCAACCCACAATTTCGACGTGATCGTTTCAACGCCCTGTCTGGCAAATTCCGCTTTTATCTTTTCGATTGCCCGCGCCTTTTCGCGTGTGTCGATCTGTATAATCATAAGAACGGATTGTCTTCAACGCCCTTCAGATCGTCGTCGGCCTTGTTGTTTTCCGCCGGTTCAGCGTCGAAAATCAAAAAGTTCGTGAACGTCTTCTTCGTTTCCTTGTCGTATCGGCTTTCAACGCCACATGACAGGATCTTGAAGGAATCCCTTTCGTGAATGTAGTCAAGCGCTTTGTGCGCCTTCCCGATCATGCGAACGAACCCGCTAAAATCGTCCTTATACGATCCGTCGTCCTGTTTCTTCGACGTGCTGATCCGAACGTCCGAATACTTTTCCGATATGCGCTTGATTTCCCATAAATGCGCGTATGAACCATTAGCAAACATTATTTATCCACCTTTCCTTCCTTAACAGATATAGCCGTTTCCAACTTCTTGACGGCTTCGTCGTACTTTTCGACCGGCAATTCGTAAATGAAGTCAATCTTCATAATCGAATTGAACTTGTCGACCGTGACGTCCGCTTTCTTCAGAAGCATTTCAAGCGTTTTGATCTGGGCGTCCGTTACATACTTGTCCAGATCCGAAGCGTCGACCTTCTTGTCGGACTTCTTGATCTTCGTTACCTTGTCGGACTTTGTCGCCTTCGCGTCCGCTTCCTTCTTGTTTTCGTCCGTGTCCGGATCTTTTGCGTCGTCCAGAAGAAGCAACCCGCCCAAAGCGTACTTTCTGGCATAACTTGACGTTGCGCCCGTGACTTGCGCCGGATCCATGCCGCGCCGATCTTCCGTTTCCCTGGCGTACGCGTCCGCCGCCACAAAATTATTCTGATCTTCACAATCGCGGAAATACGCGCAAGATCTGACGTAATAGCGGTCGCCTACCTGGACTATCGAATCGTCGATCGTGATCGTCGCGTTGACGTCCTTCAAAATCGGCTTGACGGCTTCCAGAATGTCTTCGCACGAACGATAGTTGTAATTCCCGAAGGAATTGACCTTGTTCTTGCCGACTTTTAACTTCGTCTGGACTTCCCGCAACTTTTCAAAAACGTTCATGATTTCCCCCCTTCCTTTACTTCGTGATCTGGCGATCCGTAGACTTCAATCGCTTCGATTTCCGTTTTGTAGTGTTCGTCCGCCGCTTCCTTCACGTCGAAGGATAAACAACGCAATTTCCGGACGACTTCCCTTTCTTCCTTCAGAAGTTCTAACCTTGTCATTCCTTCACGTCCTTTCATTCTTCTTCGTCGTCTTCGTCCTGGACAACGCGTTTTTCTTCGTATTCCTTCTTGAGCCAATAGCGACCGCGTTCGGATCCGCGGATAATGACGGCCGTTCCGCTTTCGTTTCCGTCAAGGATCTTTTCGTAAACTTCTAAAACCGAGCGATCGCGTAACTTCGTTTTGACTTCCGTAATTTTTTTCAAGATCGCGTTCAGTTTTACACCGTCCGAATTTTCGTTTTCTTCGCTGATTTCGGCGTTGATTTCTTCGATCAGTTCGTTAATCTTGAAAGTCGTCTTCTTCAGTTCTTCGTCCGCTTCCTTTTCGATCTTCGGAAAATCGACGCGGTATTCCTTCAACGTGCCTATGAACAGATATCCACAAGAAGCGCCGATAAAAACCGTTCTGTCTTCGTCAAATTTCGACATGACCGCGTTCAAAACCGTTGAATTTTCTTTTTCTTGCTTCATTCCTTTTCCCTTCCTTCCTTATTTGATAGCCAAGTGACGGCCGCGTTCTTCGAAATGCGCCCATTCGGCGTCATGGTCCTTCAGATAGTCGCGGATCTTGTCGTTGTCCGGTTCCTTCTTCATCATTTCGTCCGGAACGTCGCCCGTAATGTGAAGCGGCGCAAGTCCGCCGTTCTTCTGGACCTTCAACGTAAATTGTCCGGCGTTCAATCCGCCTTCGTGTCCCGTCGCGATCATAGCGTTCAGCAACGCTTCCTTCATGCGCTTGATATTGTTCTTGCGGACTAATGCTTTTTGTTTGAAGAAGTCCGCTTCCGCGTCGAAGGACTTCGCTTCCGCTTCCAACGTGCGAATAACTTTTACATACCCTTCGGCCTTCGCTTCAAGTTCGCCCTGGACCGCTTCCAACGTGTCAAGAACTGTTTGTTCGTCAACTTCGGGATCGCAAAGTAAATCTTTGAGTTCTAAAACTTCGCCCGTCAGTTCGTATAGTGTGCTTCCCATTCCTTCACCTTCCTTTCATTTTTTGTGATCTTTGAATACTTTGTTTTTTGTTTTCCGGCATTGATACTTGAAATCCTTGTCGGACATGCCGCTTCGAACCCGTCCGAACTTGTACGCCTGTTCCCACTTGTGGCGGGCCGTTTTGTCCGCCATGCTTTCCGCCTTGTATTCCTTGTACTTTTCGCAAGTGTCATGACAAGCGGGAAAGCGATCTTCGCAATTCAGACAAGGACTTTTGACCTTCATTCTTCTTCACCCTTCGGGATCTGGAATAACTGATCGTTTACGAAAAGATGTTCGTAATTCCGGCCCGTGATTTCGTTCTGGATCTGATACTTGATTTCGCCCTGTTCGATAGTGACCGCCGTCACGACGGCCTTTACCATGACTTCGTCCCCTACTTCGTAAAGATTGACGACTTTCATTATTTATCCCCCTTCGACTTCAGATATTGTTTGCTTCTTCGTGTTTCTGTTCCTTTAGTTCCTGGCGTTTGATGTAATCGCCGATAGCGTTATAAAGGACCGCTATGTTCAACCCCGCCGCCGTTGCGACTTGTTCTTCGGCGTCCATGTTCGACGCCTGTTCCGTCAGTTCGCGCAAGTGTCGCTTATTGCTTTCTTCCATAACTTCATCTGGGACGTTCTTCAGATTCACTTCGTCGAACTTGTTTGACGGGATCGCGGCGATCATTTCCAACTTTCGTTTGTAACTGTCGTCGCCGTATATCATGATTTACCCCCTTTCTTCATTTTTTCTTGCGCGGCGTCCAGATAATGACCGCCAGAATCAATATTGTTCCGATTATGATCGCTTCACGCATTGTTCCGCCCCTTATCAAGCGGCGATCCAGATCAGACCAAAAGCCATACCGACAACCGCCGTCGCAAGCCAGATCAGACCGATATAATCCCAGATCGTGACCGGTTCGTAATCTTCTTCGTAATCTTTCCAATTTACCATATTTCCCCTTTCTTCCACTTCCGGAACGCCGCTTCATTGATCTTGAAGATCCGGCGACTTGAATCATTCCTTCTTTGCCAGGATCCAAACGGACAACGTCCCGAAGCGATCCATTCACGGATATACAAAACAGAATACCCGCTTTGTTTTGACGCTTCTTTTACCGTCATGCTTCAACTTCCTTTCCGTCCGTGATGAAATACGCCAGATCAACGCCCAACGCGCGGCAAATCTTGTAATAGGCCAGAATGTCGATATTCTTCTTCTTGCCGTTGCAAAGATCGCTAATGACGCAAGCGGACAACCCTGTCTTTTCAACAAGGAACGATTGCTTGATCCCGTTGTCCTTCAGATACTGTTTGATGTTTGATCCTACCATGTTTACCCCCTTTCCACTACTAAAGTTTAGTAGTTTGTCACGAAAAAAAATATGATTTAGTCCAGAATTTCAAAGTGTATAGCGTGATACCTAGCGCACATATCGTGACACTTCTTCATGATGATCTGGACGTCCCTTCCTTCGACTTCCCATACTTTATATTTTGAAAACCAATAGAACTTTACACGCTTTTTAATGTAATTGTATGCCATATCTTTACCTTCCTTTCTTATCCGGCTTTATGCCCTACTAAACTTTAGTAGTCCTTACAGCAATTATCTTACTACAATATTTTTGTAGTTGCAATACTTTTTTATATAAATCACTACATTTTTTTAGTATTTTGCCGATAAACATGATACAATAGCCATAAGAAAGGACAAAAAGGCATGAAAACAGACGAAGAAATCCGCGAAGGAATCAAAAAAGCGTTGATCGCCGCCAGGGAAGAAAAGGGACTAACACAATTAGAATTGTCGAAGATCATCAACAAAACGCCGACCGCGGTCGCGTCCTGGGAACAGGGACTATCGCTTCCCAACCTTCAAACGCTTTACCGCCTTGCGACATATTACGGAAAGTCGCTTGAATACATGTTCGGCGAAGAAGGGAACGAAGAACAATGAAACGAAGAACAATGAAACTACCCCCGAAATTCGGAAGCATTACAAAATTAAAAGGAAACCTTCGGCGGCCGTTTATGGTCCGGATCTATGACGGAATGAAAGTCAACTTCGAAACGAAGAAGGCATATCCGAAACAGATCGTTCTGGGATATTATGCGACGCGCAAGGAAGCCATGAACGCGCTAGTCGAATACAACGCGAACCCCTACAACCTAAACCGCCAGAAAGTCACGATCCGCGAAATCTGGGATCAGATCCGCAATAAAATTGACGTATCGGAAGACAGGAAGAATAAATATAAAGGGAACTTCGACAAATATATATTTCCGATAGCCGACAAGAAGATAGCGGAAGTCAAGACAGGCGCCCTTCAAGATCTGATCGACGCGATCCCTTACGGATATTCGACGCAATCCGTCACACGGGCCGTATTGAATCATATTTACACATACGCCGTTCAGAATGACATTGTTCAACAAAACTATGTTGATTATCTGAAGTTAGAACGCCAGGAAACGAAGATCCAACGCGACCTTTACACGCCGGAAGAAATCGCCGCGATCTGGGACGAATCGGATCGCCCCGAATATGCTATGACGCTTATCTTATTATATGAAGGTTTACGGATAAAGGAACTTCGGGAAATGGAAAAAGACGCCGTCGATCTGGCGGAAGGAACGCTTCAGATCCGACAGGCAAAGAACGCGCAATCCGTACGGACGATCCCGATCCATTCAAAAGTCCGTCCATTGATCGAAAAAGCATTGAAGACGGACGGGCCGCGCCTGTTCGACTTTTCGAAGACACATTTCGATTATTTTGTGAATCAATGTCTGAACCATAAGCCATACGACACGCGCCACACTTTCGCGAGTAAAGCGAACGAACTGAAGATCGACAAATTGACGATCCAACGGATCATGGGACATAAACCGGATTCAGTTCTTGAACAGGCGTATATTCATTTGACTATGAAGGAATTGTCCGAAGCGCTTGAACGTATCATTTACTAATAGTTTACTAATACTTTACTAACCGACATAATTTCACATGTTCCGAAATGAATTATCGTAAACAAACAAAAACCGCCATTCTATCGATATTTCCGATAGTCTGGCGGTCCTTTCATGTTTTGTCGTTATGTCAAATCGCGTCTTTAATGGAAAAGTTCAAACCGCGATTTTATCGCAAAAACAGGCGCAAAGTTTACTAATACTTTACTATAAATCCATTATGTCAAATATCCGTATCGAAGCCACATGACATTATACCACGAAGCGACGCCCGACGCCACAATCGAACGCCGCCCCTGGAAAAATGAAGGTAAAAAGGAATAATGGAATGGTAAAGAAGCAAGCAATTTTTTATTGTAGGCCGATAGACAACCATGTCTTCCGCCCGATTATTCCGTCAACGGATCCGCAAACGTCCAAGTGATCCGCTTGCCATGCCTTGACGGCCGTTTCCGTATTCGGTCCGAAGATCCCGTCGGCCTTTCCGCAAGGATAGCCGTTCAGATTCAAGAAGTTTTGCCATGATTTTACATAATCGCTTCGGCTTCCAAGTTTAAGGACCGGAAGATTCTTGACCGGCGTCGGCCCTGGCGAAGATCCCAGAACTTCAGCGTCCCACAAATACAGATTATATTTGTTGATACAAGTCAAAAGCGTTTGCGTATATGACGGACTTGTCGCGTACCCGTCTTCCTTTACATATTTACATGCAAGAACGTAATCCGTCAGACCGCGCAAGTTTTCATACCGCTTCAGACGATTAAACAACGCGGAATGATCCGCGATAGATTCCGCCCACGAAGGATATGACCTAAAATCCGCCATGACGCGGACCGCGGCGCCGTTGATATATTCCGTCGTCCACATTTTGACGGAATTTCCGTTGTATTTGCCCTTGATCCCGAACAAATTGTTCGCCTGGATCGTTAAGCCGGAATTCCCCTTGTTCGATTCAATGAACGCCTGGGACGCCGTCAAACTTGCAAGGATCCCGCTTGACTTCATGTCCGCAAGAACGAACGGCTTCAGTTTTTCAAGAAAAGAAACGTCCGTATATTTCATACTTTGCCTTTCACTTCCGCAAGATCGCCGTTCAGATCCTTTATTTGTTCTTCATGGACCTTTATCTGGCCTTCCGCTATATACATACGTTCAACAAGGTTATTGTGTTTTTCGACCTTCTTTTCTAACTGATCTATTCGATAAATCGTCTTCGAATGTGTAAACCAATTAGACAAGGCCGTTCCGACAAGCGTAATTCCGCCGGTAATCAATGCAACCGTTACCGCGTCCGTCATGACTTGTTGCCCCCGTTCTTATATTGAATAGCGGAAACGCCCAACAATGCGCCAAGAAGAACCCCGACCGCCGTTATTGTTTCGGAAATCATGATCCCGACGTCATAGAATCCCCAGATTTTCGACACGATAGCGACAAAAGTCGCAAGCGCCGGAAGACAGACGATCGCGATCCATTTCAAAACGTCGTAAACCTTATCTGGAAAAATCATAGTTTGTCCCCCCTGTCTTCGTCACATGAAAAAATATGACCGAATTCATTGTCCTTCATAATATGTCCGACGGTCGCCAGGATCGCCAGGGAAAAGGCAATCATGACCGCCGACATTACGAAAAGAAAATAGATCATGTTGCTACCTTATGCGCTTTCAAATAAAGTTATGCGGACATTCGCCGCCGACGTTCCGAAAGAACTGAAAGTCAACCCGGACGAAGTGCTTGTCGCCGTGAACGTATAAACGGAACTATTCAAATAGGCCGCGACAGACGAAGACACTTTTTCTTGATTTGACGCTATTTTCGTTAAGCCCGTAGTATTCGAAGCCGCGCTAATTTCGGCGTTAAAATTATTGTTAGACCAAGCGTAGTCAACTATCATGTAATAACTTTTCCCGCTTGTCAAGCCGCTTATTACGCCGCTTCGGCTTGTAACCGTTATGCTTGTTGTTGATAAATAATTATAGCCGCTTCCGGAACTTCCGCTTCCGCACCTAAAAAGAGCCATGACGACACCCCCTTATGCTTCGGCTTCCGGTTCCGGTTCAACTGTTGTACTGAAATCGGCGTCGATCTTATTCCCGAAGGAATCATAGATAATGCACATGCAAATATCATTTGCCGGCTTGATGATCTTTCCCATGTTGTCATGGAACGCTTGTTTCGCCGTGTTCAAATCGCTATACATTCCGACAAGCGAATATTCCCAATTTTTTGAAGACGCGTATCTATACGCCCTGGCCACGAAGTATTTTTCTTCCATGATCTAAACCCCCTTATCTAATGTAAATTCTGACCGTTCGGCTTGATGAAGCGCTAAACGCTACCGAACAGGATCCAGACGATACCGTCACACTTGAAGGATTATCGCCCCATGTGTTCGTGTATACGTCGATTACGGAATTTGTCGTGATAGCGCTATTTGTAAATGTAAACGTACTAGCGCTTGCCGTGTATTCCATATAAACGGAACCGTCAATCGCCGTTTTGGTGCCGCTGATATTGATCTTCTGGGCGCTAGTTGCTGAAGAAGACGCCGTTCCTTCCCTTGCGATCGATACCGTCGGAATTGTCGGCGTATTCGATAGATCGTTATACGATCCGGAAGTCGCGACCGTTGCAAGCGTCGGTTTATTCGTCAGATCTGTATATGATCCCGTCGTTGCTACCGTTGCCAGGGACGGACGCCCCGTCAAATCGCTATACGCGCCGGAAGTCGCAACCGTTGCCAAAGAAGGCGTTCCCGATAAATCAGAATACGCGCCCGTTGTCGCTACCGTTGCAAGATCCGCCGACGCGGCCGCGCCCAGATCCGCAAGGGATAAAGCGCCCGAAAGCGTAACACTATTGACGGAAGGCTTATTCGTCAATTCGTTATAGTCAGACGTTCCACCGCCACCGCCGCCGCCGGTCATGGTAAAGTCATAAGACCAAGTCGCGACCGTTGCGTCGCCGCCCGTTACACAATGATAAATCGCGCCTTCTGTCGGATTCAGATAAAAATCGTTCGGATATGCTAAAGTAATACCCGAATTTATGAATACCGTCGGATTGACGGCTTTTCCTTCAATGACGGTCCCGCGATACCATTTATTCCCGTTCTGGCCGTTCGTGACAAGGAAATTATATGTCGTTTCCCCGTCCGTCATATAAATCGTGTATGTATCGACAAGTCCGGAAGTCGACGTCTTCGCGATATTAGAAATACCGACGCCGTCTTCGCCCGAAGTTCCTGGATCGCCTTTCATGGTCCCTTGCGAAGACCACGAATCAACGCCGATACATTTCCAAAGTTCCATTGTATTAGTATTCAAATACAACGAATCTTCGAAATATCCGGACGACGAAGAACTAGGCCCGACGACCGCCGTTCCCGTTGTCAGAACTTTTTCGCCGACGTCGTTTATGATTTCGATCGCGTCATGAATGGATCCGCGGACGTCTTCGCCGTAAACCGCTTCCATTATCGCTTCAAGATATTGACTAATGTCAGCCATGCTTCAATTTACCCCCTTTTGTTTTTATGCCCAACCGCCATGTTGACGGAAATAATCCGCGACTTCTAAAATATACCGCGTCGGAACTTCTAAAAAGTGCGTAGAATCCCATTGACACGACGAATTGTTCGATCCCCACGTCGCGTTATGGTATATGTTTTGATAAGCAAAAAGCCCCGGACCGTTGCCAGATGTTCGCGTGATCTTCAAATTGCCTTCGTCAATGACAACGATTCCTTTATTGTCAGTTAAAACCGCGTCTTGCATTACGACGTGTCCCGTCGACATGTTCAATTCATATTTCCCATTATTTGCGACTAGATTTCCCGTCGTGATGAAATCAGCAACGAAACCGCCGTCCATAGTTGCCGCGATAGATACGGACCAATTATCACTTGACGAACTTCTATGTAAATATGCCAGACCGTTGATGTTCCACCGCCAACATTTTGTCGCCTGTTCATATAACATGTGATTAGCGATCCGAAGTTCCGTGATCTGATCGTCGTCGTTCGTTTCGAAAGTCACATATCCGCCGTTTTCGCCGTTTAGTATTTGCAACGCGTTCTTTTGCGCCGCGTCAAGAATACTTGCTTTTGACGGAAGATTCTTGACAAAATCCGCCGACGCTTGCGCCTGGCTTGTCAGCGTCCGCCCCGTCTGGACGGATCCCGAAAGCGTGATCTTGTTTTTGTCTATGTTTTGAAGATCGCGTTTGATTTCCGTCAAATATAACCATTGATCCACCGCGAACGGCTTCGAAATGATCCGGACAGAATCGCCGACATTGAATTCCGAAACATTGTCAATTCCAGACAAGTCAACGGCTTCGACTTCCATTGTCAAAACCGGTTGACTATACTTCGCCAGATACGCGGCCGCGACCGCGTTCAACTGATCTTCGTCTTCAATATCGTCAAATATAACCGCCTTCGCATGCCGTCCGAATGCCGACAAAGAATCGGCGTTTTCGATAGGCGTTCCTTGTAATCTGGCGGAATAACCTTCGTATACTTCCGAATCAAGTTCCGCGCCGTACGGGAAAAGGACATTCGTCAAATTCTCATAGTCGGAATCTTTGACATAATCCAACAAGTTGTAGCCGTATTCAATCGATTGTGTCGCTAACTGACCGTAATCGGATAATTTGACGCAATCAATATATCTTGTCGCGGTTCCGCCGCCCGTATCAACGCGACGAACGCGCAAATAGCCAGATTCGCCACAAATACATTTGCGGATAGAATCCAGGACGCTTTCGTCATATTCCGTCGTCCAATCGCAAGCGCCCGAACTTTCGACGTTCGTAATATATCCGGCCGTAAACTGACGATCCGCCGGACGTGTCCCGTTGTATGCTTCGATCGCCGCTTGAAACCGTTGCGCGTATGTTTCACGCTTGATCGAAATCGGCGTCAAATATTCTTCAGCCAAGAAAGAAAGATCTTCCAGACAATAGACGTCCGCAACCTTCGCAAAGTCGACCGATATTTCCTTTATTTCCCCGCGCCAATATTCCGCCCCGTCCTTCAAGATCGTTACAAGCGCGCCTTGTGCCAAAGATCCGTAAAGCGGATTAGTAGGCGGAACTTTGAAGGAAAATTCCCCCGCGGCCCCGACTTCTTCACTTAACTTCGTGTCGTAAATCGCGTATGTATTGTTCGCGGGATAGTATAGAATTTTATCGCCTAGATTTACTTGATACATTTACAACGAACCGCCCCTATATACTACTTGAACAGTTGCTGATCCCGTAAACGTCAGCGTCACGTCTTCTTCACCGCCGACAAGTATTGAAGGAACAATATTCGTTCCTGGGATCAACGCGTGTTCTGATCCTTCATAAGTTACCGAAAACGTCGAAGACAAAAGATCAGATACAACGATTTCCGGACATGTCAACATGTGTCCGTGATTTATCGTAACCGTCCCAGATCCGTCAATAACGACCGCCCCCGTATTAGTAATGACGCCCGTTTCAAAATTGAACGGATCCCAAAGCCACGGTTCCGCGGAAGAATTTGTGTCGTATTTGTACGGATCCGCGACGGGAACTTCCAACTTGAACGTTCCAAGATCGCGAAATCTGTCAAAATCGTTCACATATACGCGGCCACGCCAAAAATAACCTATGTCATTATCAAGTGTCAGCCGACAAATTCGTCCGTTTACGTTGTTTCTAAAAGTCGAAACGATACTGTCCCAGGACAACCGCGGATTCACGGCGCCAAGTTCGAATGATAGTTGTCTTTTCTTGTAGATCCTTCGTCCCGAAACCGCTTCCGACGCGTCGATCATGCCGTTCCGTCCAGGAACCGAAATATACGTCGTTTCCATTTCCGGATCGCCGATATAATTGTTATTGCCAAGCGCGCAACCCCAATCATTCAAAGTATGATAAGTTTTTGCGCTATCTTCGACGTATATCGAAATTCCATAGGTTAAAGCGTTCATCTTTTACCGCCCCTTATTGCGATAGTTCCAAGCGCCGCGTTCATATCCGGCGCGATACTTCCGACAAGCGCCCCCGAATCCATGACGATAGTGTTCCCGCTTGCCAGATACGGAAGATATGTTTCAAGAAGTCCGACGACGTCGCCTTCGCCACCGCCGCCAGATCGTAACGGCGTAACCGTTGCGGATCCACCGGAAACCGTTAAAATTTCCGCGCCCGCTTCGCCGACGATAGCCGATCCGTTCGAAATCGTTCCGCCGGTAGCCATTCCGCCACCGACAACGATCGTCGGCGTCTTCTTCATAGCGCGCCATTCGTCGACAATGCTTGCGTCTGGAATTAACGGGATTTTTCCAATGTCTATGTCAAACAATTTGTTGATTCCGCTGATTATATCGTTTACAATTCCAAGAACCGTATTAGCAACCGTCCGAAGTATAGCAATCGCCGCGTCAAGAAAACTTGCAAGCGCTAATTTGCAACCGTCCCACATTTCGGACCATTTCCCCGTCACAAGAGCGCCCAAAGTTTGAAAAATTCCGCCAACAAGATTCACAAACGCTTCAAGAACGGCGCCGACGCCTTCCGTCCACGCTTGAAGCGTGTTATCCATGAAGCCTAACCCTTCAGAAAACTTCACGCCAAGATCCGTCATCTTCTGATGAATCCAATCGGCCGCGCTTGCAAACCCTTCCTTCATTGTTTCAAGATAAGCGGAAAATAGCGCCACGTTTCCGGCGATAAGTGCGACAAAAGTCGTAATTGCGCCAACGACGATAGCCGTTCCGCTACCTATCGACGCAAAGAACGAAGAAAGTTTTCCCGCGAACGAAATTACAAGGGAAACGGAATTCGCCAATGCGTTCATAGCCGAAGCAATAGGCGATATAATCGCCAGGATTGCCGCGCCTTTTGCCGCAAGTTCCAATTCTTCCGGATCAAGTTCGCGTATTTTTTCTAAAATCTTTTCAAGATTTTCTTTGATTTCCGGCATGTACGGAAGAAGCATTTCCGCGATTTCCGTCCCAAGTTCCGCGAACGTCCCCGTTGCTTCCGCCTTCAACTGATCTATCGTATCGTTAAGTTCGACGGCCTTGTCAATCTGTTCTTGCGGGATAATAAGTCCCATATTTTCGGCTTCTTCGCCTAGTTGCTTTAATGCCAGACCGCCGTCGTCAATGACGCCCGCCAATTCGTCCGCCGACTTCCCGAATAATTCCATAGCGACAATGTCGCGTTCTGTTTCGTTCGGGATCTGGGACAACGCTTCGACCGTATCGTAAAATATGTCGGTAATGTCGCGGTATTCGCCTTGCGAATTTTTCGTCGCAACGCCTAGTTCTTCGAAAGCGTCCTTTCCGGATCCGACGGCCTTCTTCAACTTCTTCATAGCGCCGACCATATCGTCGACGTCAACGTCGATCAGATCCGCCGCGTACTTCATTTTTTGAAGTTCGTCTGTTGTGACGCCTGTCTGTTTCGAAAGCGTTTGAAGTTCGTCCGCGTCCTGGGCCGTTTTGATCGCAAGCGCGCCAAGTCCCGCCAGAAGTCCGCCCGCAACTTGCGAAAGTCGCTTCGTCTTTTGCGCTACTGTATCAAATTTGCCCGCCAACTTATTAGCGGAAGCGGCGATCTTTTCCGTTGTAACATTGAAGGACTTCGCGGCCTGTTCGGCTTCCTTCAGTTCACGTTCGGTCGCTTCGATCTCACGCGTCAACGCGTCATACTGTTCTTGACCTTTGCCGGTCTTTTCCATTTCGTCGGCGACTTGCTTTTGTGCTTCCTTCAGCGCGTCAAGTTTTTTCGCCGTCTGTTCGACCGTCTGGCCTAACAACCTTTGTTTCTGTTCAAGAAGTTCAGTATTGCCAGGATCCAACTTCAAAAGACGTTCAACGTCCTTTAGTTGTTTTTGCGTCGACTTTATTTCCGTGTTGACGCCCTTCAGCGCCTTCGATAATCCGGAAGTGTCCGCCCCTAGTTCGATTGTAATTCCGCGAATTTTTGTACTTGCCATGCCTTAACTTCCCAGATTCAGTTCGCCCTTGAAGAACGCCGCCATACTTCCGGCCGGCGCCTTCTTGTCGTATTTTTCGTGATCGTTTGACCGTTCCGTTACCATATCGAAGATCATTCCGATCGTGAATTCGTCCAGATCCGCGCCGGATAAGTTCAATTCGGCGCAACGTAACATGAAGATAGCGCCGTTCGGTTCACGATCTATCGGCGCTATTTTTTTTTAGGCGTTGACGTTTGAACGGTGTTCAGCGCCCAAAGTTCGAATATTTGCGGTAATATCTCATAAATCGAAAACATACCGAACGTATCAAGCCATTCGTCCGCGGTCAGTTCTTTCATGTCTGGATCCGCGTGTCGCGCCATAATATAGGCCGTGTCTTCGAAAATCTGAAGATCCGCAACGTCAAGCGACTTTTCTTCGCCTGTTTCGACCTTCTTAAACTTCTGTTGTAATTTGTTCATGTCAATTATCATATCGCGCCCGATTATAGCACGATAAAGGCGCGGCGTTCTGGCCGTCGCCCGAAACTTTACTTCCCTACCGTCAATATTTATTGTTTTATCCATTTTCCACCCTTTTTTTGATGTTTTCGACAAGCCATTTTTCCGACTTGTCAGCCACCGGCGCAATATGCGGAAATGCCCGCGTTCTTCCGCCGTTTACCTTCGCGTGTCCTTTTTCCAATAAATGCGTTAAGCGATACTTCGTTTTGTTGTGAACGATCGCGTCCGTCTTCTTGCCACGTTTCGACGCCTTGATCCCCCAACCGGAATTATACTTTTTCCATGATCCATATTGTCCGGATCCTGGCGGATCAGCGACGCGAAGTTCCTTCACGGCTTCTTCGGCCGTATCAAGAACCTCGCGTTCAACCGCTTCGTCCGTCGCGCCTTCGAAATCCTTCAGCGTTTTCGATATTTCATTAGCCAACTGATCGACGGCGATTTTCTTCATTGTTTACCCCTTACGGCGTAGCCGGCGCAAAATATACGCTACTATGCCAACCGTTCAGAACGGAATCCGGCGTCGTTGCGCCTGTCATAGCCATGACCTTTCCGTTTTTCAGCGGCGCCGCCGAAACTGTCAGTGCTTGCGTAGTAGGCGTCTTCGAATCTTCGATCGTTGCAAGATCGCGTGTCGGCCTTGTAGCCGTACAATTATACAGAACGAACTTCGTTCCGGTCGTGTCGCCGTCTTCTTCAAACGTCATAGCGAACGACTTCGCTTCAACGGAAGCGTCTTCAGTAATGACGCCGTTCGTATCTTTTGCATATCCCAGAACGTTTTCATAAAATTCGTCGGGAATAAGCGCCACGGTCAGATCGCCTTCATATCCGTTATTAGCGGACGTCTGATAATAGACAATGTTGTCGGCGTAGAACTTGTTTATATCCCCCTGGGCGCCCATAGACAAGGAAACCGCGCCAGGAACGTCAATGACGGTCCCATAAGTCGGCGTCGTGCTTGTATATGCGGTCATAGGGAAAATATGAACGTTCTTTATGCCGAATTTTACTTTATCAGCCATGATAGAACCCCTTTCATAGTGTTATAGAATAAATGATTTCGTAACAACTTTCGTCGTCCAGGTATGTTTCGTCTTTTTCCCAAACAAGACAGTTTTCGACAAAAACCGCTTCAAGCGCTTCTTCGGTTTGGACGTCCTTTTTCGCCGTGTAAAGTTCAACGTCGACGTTCTGGATCACATGATAAACCGTATTATCCGCGTCAAAGTTTTCCGTATTCGTTGCCAGATAGCAAACGAACGGAAGTTTTGGCGCTTTATTGACAGGCCATGCGCGATACGTCACTTTGTTTTGGAAAGTCGAAACGGACGAAATACAATCTTTCAAATCCGCAAGCGTCATTCTTCGTCCCCCTTCTTCAATGTGACGTACAATTCCACGCGTCCGTCGTCCCTGGAATACGTCCGATAAATCGTATAGACCTTTTCGTTATATTCCAAGTCTTCTTCGCCCGCGTATTCGGTCGCCCATGTCAAGAACCGGAATTCCGGCTTGAACCCCTGTTGTCCCGCTTGATAAAATTCATTCATTGAAATACTTTCCACATACGCGAAGACGTTCGTCTTTGTGTATGTTTCAATCCATTCGCCGATCGAATTTTGTTCGTATTCTTTTTTTAGTAACGCAATTTTTGCCGCCCTGTTCATAGTTGTTACCAATTTGTATAACCGGTAGACATGCCAAGTTGCGCCTTTTGTTCGTCATACGAACGTTTGAAGGCGTCCGCCCTGTTTAGCGCGCCGTGTTCAAGTTCGAAGTGATATCCAACGTAGGAACAGACCGCGCGAATGATCGCCGGATCCGTTGTTTCAAGGATCGTCACGTCTTCCGATACGTCGCCAATATTCAGATCAATGAACGCCGCCCCGATCAGATCGTCAAGTTCCGAATCGAAGTCGTCCGTCGTTATTAAAAGCGCAAGTTTTACCTTGTCTAGCATGACTATTTACCCCGTTTTGATGTTGCCTTTTTTGCCGGCGCCTTTTTCACGGTCGATACCGGCTTTTTAACTTCCACGGCTTTTTCAGCCGTTTCGACTATCGGCGCCGTTGCTTTTTCGACAATTTCTTCCGCCGCTTCGACGGAAAGAAGAAAAGCGCCGTCTTCGGGCGACACCGTGACGACGTCGCCCGCTTTATGCGCTATTCTCATGTCTTTAAGAAGTTTGACCTTCAAAATCAAACGCCCTTCTTAACAGTACAGAAACGACCGCAAGCCGTGATCGCGTGTGCCGCGTACTGTCTACCAACGATCTTTACAAGATCCTTTTCCGCTTCGGAAACGTCGTCGTATTTGATAGCGATTCCGTCACCTTCCGGGTAGTTCACCTGGGCGCCGTTCAGATCGCCAACGATCGCGTAAACGTTCGAAGAAGAAGCGCTTGTATAAGCCGGCAAACTGTTATTGAACAGGACCGGAAGTCCCATGAACGGATCAACCGAATAATTAGCGGAAGCCTGGGCCGATACGAAATCGGCGTATGTCAGTTTGTTCATGATGATTACGGGATCCGTTGCTTCGTCGGACAGATTAGCGAAAGCCTTCGCAACTGTTGTCACGCCAGGCGCCGCCGTAATGGTAGCAACGCAAGCCGCAACGGAAGTCGCCGTTGTGGGCGCGGTTTTGATGTCGTTTACAACAAGATCAGCCAACTTCTTGACGATCTGATATGTTACTTCGTCATAGACATAGCGGACTAATGCTTCGCCGCCCATAGCGATTGCTTCGTCGGAAACGCGGATCCACTTCTTGATATTTGCCGGAACCATTGTAACGATTCCAAGTTTAAGCGTTTCTTCACTAGGTGCCGCCGCGCCTTCAGTATGAACGCCGGCCGCCGTTGCAACGCGTTCAAAAGCAACCTTCAGATTGCCGCGAATTTCGGTACGGCGTACGCGCGCCAGAATGTCGTTCTTTTCCCATGCGGTCCGAACGATTTCGTCCACGATAGCCGGAACAGGAACAGAACCGCCGGAAACGTTTTCGGTCAGAAGACTTCTTACTTCGGCGTCGTTCTCACTTACAAGATACCTTGCGAACGCGTCAACATATTCTTTAGTTGCGCGAACTTCGTCGTTTGTTTTCATGTTTCTTTCCCCCTGGATAGATGTTCTTTCTTCGATAGTTACAACGTCGACTTTTTCGTCGGCGATAGCCTGGCGGATTTCCGCCTTCTTTGCTTCGTCGGCCTTCCTGGCTTCGATTTCAGCGTTAAGAGAACGCATTTCAGATTCCAACGCGTCCAGATCCGCGCCGTCGTTGTCAAGTTCGGCCACGATAGCGGATTTTCTTTCTTCGATCTGATCGATCGAAAGTTCTTTCAAATCAGCCATGTTTACACCTCTTTCATAATCCTGATCTTTTGTTTATGTGCTTCAATCGCTTTTCGTTCCGCTTTTGCACTATCCAGTGATAGACGGGCGCTTTCCAGTGCTTCGTCTAAACCGCGGGCCGAAATCGTTGTCGCTTCATACGCGGGAAAAGTAACGGCCGAAACTTCGAATACTTTTCCAAGTTTTTCAATCGTGCGTGTCGGGTGATCCGAATCCGGATCGTCCCAGGCGTCACGATCAACTGTAAACATAAAGGACATTCCGTCCAGATCGCCACGTTCAACGGCCGAATACAAGGACTTCGCTTCGACGTTGTTGTCAACGTCCAGATCGACGCGAATGTTCATTCCGTCTTCCGTGACTTCTAGTTGCATGGTCGAACGTTCGTTGTTATTCCGCGAACGTGCAAGCGGGATCATATCCGTATTGTGATTTATAAGGAACCGAACGTCCTTCAGATCCGCTTCGTCAAGTGCGCCAGGCGCGATTATTTCGTCATACCACCCTAAATCAGTTCTAGAATCGAAGACAATCGGCGTTCCCGACAGAAAATGACCGTGTTCGTCATTCTGATCCGCGCGAACTTCAAAATTGAAAGCGCGAATCTCTTTATTCTTCTTCATCATTGTTTCCCCCTTCTTCGTTGATCTTTTCCGAAGCGTTGTAATATTCGCCACGGATTATGTATTCCTGGCCTTCGCCGTTCGGAAGCGGCGGAAGATTCCAGATTTCGCGGACTTCGTCGCGGTTCAAGATCCCGCGGTCCGCAAGTTGCGCCGATACTTCCAACTTTTCTTTGTTCGACATGTATTGAAGCCGATTAGCGGAAGCCATGACGTAATTTCCTTGTGTCTGTTCCCGCAAAGTGAAAAGCATTTTCGTTGTTACTTCGCTAAACTGAATCGCGAACGGTTCGCAAATTCCTTCGTAGGCGGCAACCCACTTGTCACCGTATACGGCGGATTGAAGCAAATCTTCATTGACATTAAAATAATCAAATACATTTGCTTTTATGATCTTTTCTTCTTCCGGATCAACAACCCACGGATCCGCCTTGATCTGATTTATGTTCGCGTATGTATTCGGGAAAAGAAGAAGGCCGCCGCCTTCGCTTTTCTTGCTGAAGTTTTCTTCCGTGAAGCGCTTCCGTTCCTTTGCCAGATCGTCGGCCCTTGTGAAGTTGTTCACTTGCGCCCAAAATCTATACGTCGCGGCCGACTTGACGCCTTCCTGTATTCCTTGATTCTGAATATGGATCAAGTCGATTGTCGGATATAGCGCGTTGTTCGGTTCCCCGAAAAAGTCCGACTTGTATTGATGCTTTGTCATTATGCCGCAATAATCAAGTTCAATAGCGGCCCTCTTGCCGTCCTGGAATTCATACCGAAGGTATGGAACGTCGTTATATGCCACGATTTCGCAACGTTGCGGAAGCGGCGATATAATTCCGGACGGTTCGCCATACATGTCATAGACCGGACAAATAAACGCGGTATTGTGAACGTCAAGGATCGTTGAAAGACGATACATGAATTGATACCACGTTTGAAACTGATTCGGCGCGTGTTTCAACTTGTTTTGAAGCGCCGGACGTGCCGATCCGGCGATTTCAACCTTCAATTTCGCCGTATGCGTCGCCCTAACGTTGATCGCCGCGCGGATCAACTGTTGTTCATAGATAGAACCGTTATACGTCGTAAAATGCGGCGTATATCCATTCAGCATTTTGAAGGCGCCTTCGTATTTCCCGACCGGCTTCGGACTTTTCTTGAAAATTGCGTCAAATAATCCCATGACTAACCCCTGTTTGCTAACTGTTCCCCGATTTCGTTGTAATATTTTTGGCGAACGCAAAAGGCGTCAGCCAATGCGGCCGTTCCGTCTATATGTGCGTTCGCGTTTATCTTGACAAGTTTTCCGCGGCCCCGTTCCGCGTTCATTTTTAGCGCCGCGTTCAGCAAGTGTGCTTTCAAAATATCGTTGTCGCCGCAAAATACGCGGCCGTCCTTCATTAGTCCTTCCATTTCACGAAGTACGCCATACAAATTATCGCCCTGGAATACGTCGTCCGTTCGGAAGCCGTACCCTTCAAGATCCTGTATCAAGTATTGCGAAGAATATCTATCATATCCGACTTGAAGCGGAAGGATTTCGTAATTTTCAACAAGTCCGACAAGCCAATTAAAACAATCCCGATAGTCGACGAAGTTTTCGCCGGACGTTTCCAGAAGGCCACGTTGTATAAATATTTCATACGGAAGGCCGTCACGGGCCGTTGCGTCCGCAATCCGTTCCGACGGAAGCCAGAATTTCGCGAAGACGTATATCTTCCCGTTCTTCTCTATAATGCAAGTCGCGGCGGTCAAGTCCGTTGTCTGGGATAAGTCAACGCCACAAATCGCATAACAGGACCGGAAATCTTCAAGATTAAGCGGATCCCCGAAACACTTGTTGACGGTAAACGTATCAAGCCAGGCAAGCGACGAATTCTGTTTGATGTTACAAAACTTGACTATGAATTCACGCTTTGCCGACAGGGATCCTTCGGCGACCGCGATCCGTTCCAACAAGAAATCGACCGACACCGAAACGCCCAAATTCGGATTAGACTTCCGAAGTTCGTTGATATCGTTCCACTTTTCCAGATCGTCGATCATGTATAAAAAAGGCAATAGCCTTGTTTCTTTGCTATCGCCTTTCAAAAAGCGCGTCGAACGCTTCAGTAATTCGTCATATATCGAATCGTTGATATATCCCGCCGTTGAACAGGAAAGTAAAATACTTTCTGGACGTGCGCCTGTTCCGGATTGCATGACTTCATATTGTTTTAATCCGGCGTCGCCTTCCCATGCCGCGATTTCGTCGCAAACTGTCATTGACGGATTGAAGCCGTCCGACTTTTTGGCGGAAAAAGCGATCTTCTTGACCGTACTGTTTGTCGCCGTTATATATAGATCGCTGATCCTATGTTTCGGAAGTTCCGAATCGTCATTGATCTTTTTGTTGTGTTCGTCCTTTTCCGACAAGCGTTCCTTTAGTTCTTGATATGCCGGATCAAGAAGCGTCATTTGCCAGACGTTATTATAAATGATATCCGTTTGATCTAGTTTTGGCGCGACTACAAAGATTTTAGTCCCGAATTCACTGTCCCACCAAAGATATTTAATGATCGCGGAAGCAAGTAAACTTTTGCCGTTCTTCCGCGACACGATCAAAACGATTTCCCTATGTTGACGGTTCCCGTCCTTGTCGACGATCCCGAAGATCGCGGACACGAAAGCCTTTTCCCATAGTTCCAACAAGAACGGCCCAGGCGCAAGAACGCCTTCAGTATGGAAAGCGTGTTGTTCAATCCATTCGATCGCGTCATTCGCCTTCTTCTGATCGTAAAAGAACCGCTTTTCTTCGAATCCGCGGATTAAATACGTCAAAAGAAGTTCGATCCAGGCGCCAACCGTTACGGATCCGTCCTTAACTTTTTGATAGTACGCGTAAATCCAATTATCTTGACTTTTCTTCGCCATTTTTCGCCATTTTT
>JAEIGA010003005.1_pt1 | contig 26578 bp, 22 predicted proteins | sample 9270691 | NCBI WGS metagenome assembly JAEIGA01 (sample SAMN17057246, study PRJNA624740) | gut metagenome | biome: biome; isolation source: fecal sample | host: Bos grunniens | place: China: Xizang | collected 2019 | reverse complement strand
GTACATGTTCTCTTCGTTCCTCTTGTATACGAAGAGGATGCTGATCGCAGTCATGCTGGCGAGGATGAGCGTAGAGGAAATCAGGAGGATGGTGTTGATCCTGGTCTTGAAGTAGTTGCTCTTGAACACCTTCTTCTTCGCGCGTGAACGTGAGAAAAGGCTCATGATGCCGCTGAGCGCAAGACAGAGGTACGAGAATGACGTGAAGTACACGAGTCCGCCACGTTTAGGACGGGAGATCACGATCATCTCCTCCTCGCTTACAAGGTTCATGAAATGTATGTATCCTCTCTGCTTCGACACATCTCTGTTGCGGTCGGTCAGATATCCCTTGTATTCGTGGTCGTAGTTTGTAGGATACGGATAATTGCCCTTGTATGACATCAGACGCCCTTCCTTGTACTTGGCATACGAATACTGAATCGGAATGTTTATGTCTCCCGGCTTGGAGAATCTGCCCAGGATGCTGTAGTATCCGCGGTCTTCTCTGTTCGAGTTGGACTCGATCCTCAGAAGCATCCTTATTATCTGACCGTCAGGACGATAGAATAGGAAGGTTCCTGCATAGCTGCTGTGGCCGTTGGCGTCGGTGAGGAAGTGGAATCTTGAGCCTGTGGCGATCGGGGTGCCGGAGCGGAGTATGCTGTTGAAATATGTCATGCCCGCCCTGTTGTCCTCCCTGACGATCATCACGTCAAGGTTGTATTCCTGCCTGATGCGGCTGAGGTAGAAGTCCATGATCCTGTTCTGGATCATGCCTCCTGTATTGTCAAGGGCTCCCAATGCGGATATGAGCTGGTCATATGCGATGCTCTCTTCAACTGACCTGAGCTGGATCTCGAGGCTGAGGTCTCTGTCAACGGAAAGCCTGTTGGCCCATACGCTGACCCTGTCCTGCTCTTTGCGGAAGCCCAGCTGGCTTGAGGTGAACGTGAAATATGCCGAGCACAGGATCGCGAAGAGTACGAGGGTCTTGATCGAGAACATGTCGTACTTGAAGCCGAAGAATCTCTTCACTACCGGCCTCATTATCTGAAGCTGGAGAAGAAGGCAGAAAAGCAGGCCGGTGTACGAGACGTAGACCAGAATCGTGTACGGCACATCCATGTTCCATCTGTATAGCTCCATGGATATGTTCGAGTTCAGCAGAAGGCTCTTCAATGTCAGGTGGGTGTAGCATGCCAGGGCAATGCTTGCCGTCAGGGTTACAAGACCGTATAGGGCCATGTTTCTGTCCGTATGCTTCCTGTCGTGCCTCATCAGGGCCGTGAGCCTGTTCCTTACAAGGAAGGTACATATGACGAAGAGGGTGATGAACATGTTCACCAGCACGAGGGAACCAAGCGAAAAGAACAGCGCTCCGTCTGCGTATACGGTAGGGGAGAAGAGCTCCGTGACTCCGTTCAGCTGCATTCCCCATATGAACGACATAAGGAAAAGAGCGGCCAGGGAAACTATTGCGACCGAGTATACCTTGAGGGTCCTGTGCCCGGCCAGGAACATGACGATGGCGACGGCCAGAAGGATGATTGCGACCCATCTGAGCATCGAGTTGTCGAAGAAAGGAGTCGCTTTGGTACTGTCGTAGATGATCTTGAAAAGCGGATTTCCGTCTATTTCGACAGCAACTCCTCCGCTGTACTGAAGCGGCAGGACGGAGTATTTGCCGGAAAGTTTCAGTTTGGGATTGACACCGTTGGCATTTCTGCGGACATCCTCTATCAGGGTGTTCTTGATTTCGATTCCGGCTATGAGCCTGACGTTGTTTTCTGCATGGACACTCTTGACGAGATACCATTTCGGACCGAGATTCATGTAGGAGAAGTGTTCCTTGGCGTCAGTGAGGTAGGATACAATGCGGCTTCTCCTGTCTGTCAGCGTCTGGAATACCATCCTTGACGCTATGTCGTCATTGATGATCGAGAACTGGTTGTTCCATGACTGCAGGGTATCGTTGACATAACGGTATATGACCATGTCTTCCGGGAGCTTTCCGGACATCATGTATTCATCGTCTTCGACGACCCTTGCCTGGTCTATGTGCCTGTCAAGAATCTCGATTCTTTTTCCGATTCTCGACGCTGTCTTCTTCGCTACCGTCTCTGTGTTTCCGTCTGAGTTTCCGCTGGCCATAGACAGTACGAAAAGGACGAGAGAAAGCAGCAACGCAAGCAGGGGCAGTCTCCTGTGCAGCCATTCCTTGGTGTTCATAGGCAATACCTTTATTCGTGGTGGTATGGTTCTCCTTTCATTATCGTGAATGCCCTGTATATCTGTTCTGCGAAGATCGCCCTGACCATCTGGTGGGAGAAGGTCATCCTCGAGAGCGAAAGCTTTGAATTGGCTCTTTTATAGACCGGATCCGAAAAACCATATGCTCCGCCGATAACGTACACTATGTCCTTTCCTTCGTAGGAGATCTTGTCCTGAATCACTTTGGCCAGCTCTACAGACGAGTATTCCTTACCTCTTTCGTCGAGGAGAATGACGTCGTCTGTGGGACGTATGTTCTTGAGTATCAGCTCTCCCTCTCTTGTCTTTATCTGATCTTTGGTCAGGGCCGATACGTTCTTGAGTTCAGGAATCTCTATTATGGAGAAGGGAATATAGTGCTTGAGGCGGGACACATAGATGTCCAGCCCCTGTCTTACCCAGTCTCTGTCTGTCTTTCCTACGGTAAGCAGTGTTATCTTCATCAGGTCAATTGTATATACAACGACAAATATAATAAATCTCTGCAAATATCCCGCCAAGTGATATTTGTATGAAAAAGATTGCACGGCTTGGAATTTGTAGTATCTTTGCCCGTTCAAACACAAGGTTTTGCAGATGAGAAGATACATATTGAGTGTGCTGGCGGCTTCGGTCGCCCTGCTTTCGTGTGTGAAGGCATCGGCGCAGGATACCGGATATGATGTGTTCAATCCTATCTCCAAATATCTGGCATTGGGAGACGCGGACAAACTGTCTGCATGGTTCTCCGACAACCTCGAGGTTACGATCTTCTCCGATTCGAACGACTCGAGCCGCAACCAGGCCTGCCAGATCATGAAGTCCTTCTTCCGCTCTTACACCCCGCGCTCGTTCGAGATAACCCACAGGGCCGGCCGCTCCAACATGAAATATGCGTTAGGCACATTGAACGCCGGAGGCGAGATGTTCATGGTCACGATATTCGTCGGCTACAACGACAAGGCATACAAGATACAGCACTTGAAGATTGAGAGGCTGAATTAAATACAATAATTACATACTCATCGTTCCTGTTGTAGTTGTTCTGCGATCCTTCGGACTGCTTCCTTGTCCATATCCTCTGCTTCCTTTTTTAATCTTTCTTCTTCCTCTTCCCGGAGTCTTTCCTTTTCGGCTAGACGCGCCTCCTCCTCAACCTCCTGCTGCCTGATGCCATCCAACTCATGTCTTCTCAGATCAGCCTGTCGTTCCTCTTCTTCTTTCTGCCTTCGCTCATCATCATAAGCCTGTTGCTGCTTCTTTTTCTCCTCGTCCTCATCATCAAGGTTTTCTGTAACGGCGGGTGCAATGCTAGCTTCAGGTTCTCCACCGCTATCATCTGGCTCAGTCCATGGTTTCTTTTCCTCTTCAGTGCCAAACGCCTCTTCGGAGTCCTTATGCATAGCTTGCCTGAGCCTCTCCTCTTCCCGTCTATCCTTTATTTCACGGATCTTCTCTGCTATTGCTTTTTTCTCTTCGTCGATAGCCTCCTGGATACGCACAAGATCTCTCTCTCTTTCCTCATTCTTTCGATCAATCTCCTCCTGCTCTCTCTCAAGCTTTTCCCGAGCTTCCGCTAATTCCCGCTCGTAATTCTCTCTCTGCTGTCTAAGTTCATCATGAACATCTTCTCTTTCATGTATTTCTTCAAACATAATCCATCAGATTTTTAAGTCTAACCATTCGTGACAACCGATTTTCCTTACTTCCACCAGAACATCTTCAAGAATGCTCTGTTTACCTGCAGTTGTCAGAATCTTAGTAATGAATTCGCGTATATTGAAGTTGCTCTTCCATACTTCAAGCTCATTACCTTTCAGTTCCGAGAGCTGAGACAAAACGTATGATACTACAGGCAGTGCCACATCATATGGCTTGATGCCAGATATATATTCTGGGAATTTCTCCCGCATATATTGAGTGACCATCTCATCGCTCATTTTCGGGCCGAAAGTAAATTCCGGTGTCTGGAAGAGAAGTGGCTTTGAGAACTCTGACATCTCGATCAGGCACTGTCCGACCTTCAGCTTCGGCAGTAGTAACTGGTATGGTTCCCACTCTGTGCCCATTTCCTTTAAATATTTGTTGTTCATAAGAATACGGACGTGACTCTGCTGAAAATAATCAGCTACAGAATGGTAATCTTGGGTTGCACAGATGAGGTACAAGCCGATCTTACGGCAGGTGCGAATCACCTTCAGAAGCATATCCCTAAGATTCCTGCCCGCAACGTCAATATCCTTATCCAACCCCCCTGAGAGCAACTCCGCAGCCTCATCGACAATCAAGAAGGTGGGGGTCACTACCCCGGATTTAGCTTCACGGCGTTTTATCTGAATCAGAAAATTCAGCAGGAACAATAGGGATATTGCTTTATCTTCGCGCGAATCCATTTTCTCAAGCTCAATGATAGCATTGTTTTTCAGTATCATATCCGGGCAGAACTCTCTGTCCGAGATGCAAGACTGCAGTTTGCGAAGTCGTGATTTGAGAGCACTGATGTGATTGCTCTGCATTTCGCCGGCATACTTGTTCAGTTTTGGGAAAGTCTGTTGAAAGTATTGGATAAAGTCGAATATGCCCTTGGACTCATTTATAGACTCGGAATAATAGGCACTTACAGTGTCTCTCAGAAACGTATCTTGGGGTGCGAACATCGAGATTGCTGAGAGCAGGAAATCCGTGCTCAGTTTCTGAGTCTCCTGTTCAGAAAAGCCTTTGACCCTGAATGGGTTCAAGTCTAGCGAGGTGTCCCCTCTGTCCTGACTGAACACAGCGGCATTTATTTGAGTCGCCATACTGCGAAAATCGCTGTCGATAAGATCCAGAACGATTACGTGCTGGTTCATATCCGAAAGGGTCTTCACCAGGCTTCCCAGAAAATACGATTTGCCATAACCTGGCCGCCCTACAATGACACAAGAATGTGCACTATTCACAGGAATGGTCAGTTTGCTCCCCGTAGCGGGAATGTTACCTAGATGGATTGCCTCTGGATTGTCGATGAAGTCCTTGCCCAGTATCATTGGCTGCGCTGGGAGCATCGTTGCCAGTGACTCTATCCTGGATGAAGGCAGAAGCGACGGAAGCTTCCTTCCCCAATCGGAAGACGAATTGTTCTTTTTATTTATGCAGCTCAGCCTGGCAGGAAGGTAGTTGATGTTATTCCGCAATTTTCGTATACAGCACCTGAGTCGGGAATCGAAAGCCTTTGCTAGAACTGAAATTCTAGCAGCTGACGAGGCTAGAACAACAGCGTTTGTGCGCACGCCGTCATTACACCCATAGGCGATGATGCTTAAGGCTTCAGACTCTCCTTCGGAATATCTCACAAGAGCATTCATTGCGTTGTCGATATTCCCGGATACCATTCTTGTGGGGTTAGATGTCATACCAATCAGCCCCCCAGATAGTATGCTGGTATGCAGAGATGCAATATCTTTATTCATCATCCACACGCCCTCATAGCCGGAACTTGTCAATGTGTGTTCCACGATATCCATCTTGCGCAGGAAGCGGTTAAGATGAATTCCGTATTCGGAAGACTGAATCTGAATCAAGGAAATATATGCTTCAAGTATCTTTCCCGTGACCGAGTCGGGAGAAGAGACACTGCGAAGAAGGATCTCCACACCATATCTTACAGGACCTTTTTCAGAATGTGTTATCGATTGTAACAGTTCCTTAAAGGTTTCGGAATTGGCTTCGGCTTCCAAGGAGATACCTGTCATCTTGAAGGCAGCCACAGCCGTGTGTCTGTCAGCAATATAAATTTTACTATCTTTCATTTTTTCTGGTTTTAAAATGAGTAGTATCTCTATCTGTCTTTTTGGGGGCTGCTCTCCCCGTGGCTTTATAGGCAATGCGGTGTGCGTGCTTATAAGAAGACTGTCGTCGCTGCTTCTTGCCAGTTCTTAATGCATCCTGGAGGCGGCGACGTTCAAGGTGCCTCTCATTGAGATAGATAAAGCCGGCTGCTGCAATTATCAGCATAATGACCAAAATTATTCTCATAGCTGTATGCGTTTAGTTCTAATCTTCAAAAAATGATCTGCCCTGTGCAGCCCATGGAGGAGTAGGCCGTCCCAAGATAGTAAGGATGTTGATTATCTCTTCTGCTGATATGCCAGGGAGTTGTTCTCTGATATCCACAAAAGACGACGTATTGATCTTCTCTACGTTAATCTTGGTCAGAGCTCCTTTGACAGCTTGGATATTGACCAGATCTGCTTTGTGCTTGGTAGTGCGGATCTCCTGTATCTTTTCATTGTGATCACTTAGGTTTTTGGGAAGATAATCATAACGTTTTACAGGTTTCCCTACAGTTACATAACAGCATTTCAAGCCATAAACATTTATACGCTTGGTGAACTGTTCTTTCCACAGCCGGTCATATTTTCTTGATCTGCAGAACTCAGAGAGTTCATTTTTGACCAAACCGCCTATGTCGGAGGGGTTAATGAGGCATTGGGCTATATAACGCGAGACATCATTGATACGAACTGTGATAGACACGCTCCTCAGTTCGCTATAATAGAGGTTCTTCTTGTCTTTCCGAAATTTTCCAAAAGAGTCTTTACAGTCATATCGGATATCATTGCGTACCAGAACTAGGTGTATGCGGTAGCTAGGTGCGCCAAACAGGCTAAATGCCGGGATAAGAACCTGCCCATCCTTTACCTTCTGGTAAGTTACTCTGTCGGCAGTCATATAGAGAGAGTAGGGCCCTGGCTCAGCCTCGTATCTGTAACGTCTGAGCAGCTCTCCGCAATAGATAAGATTTCCATTGTCGTGGCTTGTCATATCGGGCCACTGAGCAGGTGTAAAGTCCTGGGGGTTATTAGTCAGTTTCATAGTTGGTGAAAAGTTAAGTTTGGTGTTGATTAATGCTGCAGCTACATATACTTATAACAGAACACCCCCGAATATTACAATCACACCACACATTTTATGTCTTTTTTATTCCTGAGGTATGAAATCAGGGATATTTAGTTATCAGTAAGAGGTATAACCGAAACTCATGTATCCGCTTCTGAAGACTTCCACCGGAGCTGACTCTGACTCATCCCAAACTACAATCAGGAGCTGCAGTCTATGGGTACCTCTGCCTAGATGCAGCTCCGATATCGGTATGGATACCTCCAGGTCAGTAAAGCAAGTTCGGTCGTACATAGGGCATATCGCCGTAGATGTTGCCACATTTCCCCATGTGGTGTGGTACTTTGAGTTATAATCATTCAGTGCATAACCTCGGTGGTCATACAGATAACAGCTCACATATCCGAGTCGATCTTTCATCCCGTTGATCTGGAAACTTACCTTGAAAACAAGGTCTTGGCCGGAAATGCATACACTGGCTGCTGAAAGATAGCCGCTTTTCCTGATGGGAGGATATTGAACGTAATCCTCTGCAGGAGCATCTTCGACTGGACCATCCTCAATGGGACTGTTCTCCCGCAAGTCTTCTCCCTTGAAGATACATACAATTTTCCCGCCTTCCACCAAGACTGTCTCACGGGTCACGAAATCAACTGGAGCGGCACCATTCCTGCAGAATACGTATTTTGACACAGACAGGTACACGGATACTCCGACCTCCCTATAACTGAAGGAATCTTCGTCGACGACAATGTTCAGAGGGTAGCCATATTTGTTTTTGTATCCCCCGGCTGTTGCTAGATAGGCCGTGATATCTACATCTACATCAGGATTGCCGTAGACATTGACATAGAGGTCGTTGTACACGCTTCCTTTGCGGTCAGCAAAGAGGTCTTGAATCAAGGTGTTAAGGTCCACACGTGAGGGATCGACGGCATATTGCTGAAGATATGTATAATACTGCCTTGCTACATTTACAGAGTTTGCATTGTAGCCAGGACAATTGTGGTGACACAGCACGGCGGATACAATGATGCAGATTATGCACTTTACACGATGATTTCTGGTCATAGTCCTGAGGGTAAATCAATATTGACAACTTCTATTTCCGGGCAGATATCAGATATAAGCCAACCGCCGCTCCTGTTATCGGAATGTTGATAAATCACTTGCAACCTATATCCTGCAATATTAAATATATAACGCAGGGAAGAAACATAGCTTATTTTGATAAGACCATTATACAACAAAGTATAGAATATTGTCATCCTGTCTGGACAGAATGTTCTGCAAGCATAGTTCAATATATTCCTCCGCTCATTCTTAGTGATATGGGACAGTATCATGAAATTCACCTCATTGTCTGATGGTGGAATCTTTAGGCCTGGATTCCGCTTTTCCGGCTCTATGCTTAGAACATCATCTCCGAAGGCTTCGGTCATCACCCATTTATACTGATGTTGACCATACTCCTCCGTCTTAAGCACAATCGTTATAGTCTCCTCCTTTACCGGACGTGTCCCGACTTCAACAACACACTCGGCCACCGCGAACCAAGTGGTGTCGGCGAAGGATACATAATTTCCCCGAGGCCGTACCTTATCTAGAAAACCCTCCGCAATGATCTGATTGTCGATATATGTGTTTCTTTCAAACAAAGAGAGAAGATCCACTTCGCGATACAATGAGTCCTCCCTCGCAGATATTGAGGTTTCTCCATTAAGGCGACTCATGAATTCGGAAATCTGTTTTACCTGGAAGGGGAAGCTCTCTAGAAGAGGATCCCTATCATACATTATCTGAGCATTCGCTCCTATGCCGGTAAGCATAGCAAATATCAATATGGCTACTTTCTTCATAATTATTCAGTTACAGAAATAGTTGTGTCACCAAGAAGAACCTCCCAACGCTCTACTCCGCCGTAGTTTTTTCGTTGCATCCTTACTACGATATTCTTTTTTGTTCTGTCTTTATAGATTACCATATCATTCCTCTTGCCAATGAATATCTGCACCCAGGACAGAACAGCCTCATATTCGTCTGTGTCGAGTTTGTGGAGGTTTGAAATAAACGTTGACTTGGAATTCGTCACCTCAATGGTGTCGTAGGACAGATACTTAAGGTTGTTCAGATAGTTAGCCACCTGATATTCCTTGACGCTGACACTCCCCGTAGATCGATTGATGCTCGAAACCTGCATCCGTGGGGCCGGCTGAAGGTTGCCGTAACGATCCTCGTACGCCTTGCCTCCTCCTACAAAGAGCTGCTTGGCGGCCTTGATATGATAGTCTTTCACTGTGTCGTCATATCCGCTCTTCCTCATAACGAAGGAGATGTGATCTGTGAGTTCGTTTACTTTGGCCGCGGCCTGTTGCTTCAGAATCTCCTGCACCTCCGCTGTCAGGTCGTTGGTCTGTGCTGCAGAGCAGATGCAGACGAAAGCGGCAAATATAAATGATATAAGTTTCTTCATAGTTTTTCAGGTGCTAATGTATTTCGAGTATTTTCAAGTATGATATCTTCCCGGACGCATCCTTCTGTTGTTCAAGAATCTTGAAATCCGACACAGATGAGACTGTGGCTACTCTGAGAAGATATTGAGAAGCGGTTCTGTAATCAACGATAGTGCGCATATCCTGTCCTACAACATCTACCATACAGCCATCACTGGCGAATAAGGTCTTAAGAATCGACTCATAATGCCTTATCCTATGTGTCTGTGGTAATGCCTGATCTGCGATGACCGTCAAGGCCTTGTATATGCCCTCATCAAGCCGGATCGGGGCAATCTCGACAGGATGCTCCACCCTGAATATCGGTGTCTGGATGTAGCCGCCTTTCTCCTTCAATGCCTTTCTGGATATATCCTCCACGCGCGAGATCGTCCTCCTCATCAGTTCATTCCAATTGTGCGAGATTCCGGGATCCGATGTATACTCCTCCAACTCCTCCAGAAACCCGAGCGTAAAAAAACCGCCCTGTGTTGAATTCACCCAGGAATACTGTCCTCTCTTACTGCTGGATGCTATAATTGTTCCTTTGGCTTCAAGAAAGAGTTTCTTCAGTCCCTCACTGTTACTCTTATGATGTGAAGGCCAGGAAGCCGCGGTAAGAGTATTGTCCTTGGACAGGACAGCGTTGCTGTAGTTATTACAGCAGTCTCCTATTACTAGACAAAGCCTGGCTCCTTTCATTTCCAGTTCATCCTTAACATATTCCAAAGGGATATAGTCTTTCTGCGTGTTGCTGCCGAGGCACATCTGAGGAAACTCTGAAGTATCGGAAAAGCTCCTTATGCCGTGGCCTGAATAATAAAATATTACTATGTCCTTCGGACCGCAGTTGAAATCACTGATCACGGATTTCAGCCTCAGTGGTGAGCAATCGTCTCCCATCATCACCACAGCGGGCTTCAGGTTTTCCTCCATGCCTAGCTTCTCTGCCAAGGACATAACGAAATCAAGCATAAGAGTAACATCTTTGGCCACACCTTTCCCTATCTTGTTATCATTAGTATTCGCAAAGCATATAAAATGAATGCTCTGGCCATATGCAGCAGTCCAGGTCAGTACGGAAAGGAGCAGAATCAGTATCATTTTCTTCATACTATTCGTATTTTTGGAGGTTTAACAATTCTTCCAATGACTTCTCTGGCATAATCTCGTTCAGCAGACGCACCATATCGTATTCCTGAGTGTACTTCAAGTTCCTGATGTGTCTATGATTGTGGTATACATTCATATAGCCGCCGGAGAGCGAAATGACCATATGTACGACATTCTTTCGAAACCTGAACTCGATAAGGTATTCTGGAATGAAAGGGGCCGAAGGATAGTATTCGCTAAGATACATGCTCTCCTCTGAAAGAAGTGATAATAAAGCTGCCTGATCTTTTTTGTCCAAGGTCACAGTCTTGCCGCATATCACCAGATCGAAGATGGTATCTTTCCCTTCATCTGCATCCATCTTGCTTCTGACCGGATAAAGAATGACTTTCTTCGCATCTTCAAAGATCAGCCGGCATACATCCTCTCCAAGCTCGGGAACCACATTTGTCTTATAACATTCAGCTTTATCAGGTACCTCATGCCCTCTCAACAACAGATATGAAAACACGACGACTAGAAGTACGACGACAACATAGGATATTCTTCTCATAAGCATTAGTGTTAATCTTCAATTCTATATATCGGATTTGCCTTGAAAATTACAGGGAAATCCGATGTTTTTTTTGGGGGGGGAGGATCTAGGCTACCTTCATACGTCGTGGTTGAGGAATACGATAGCCCTCCTTCTTGAGCGTCTGCTCCAATTCGGCTTTGGCACGAGAAAGCCTTACTGTAGCCACATTGTAGGACAGGTTCAACTCCTCAGCTATTTCCTGATTGCTGTAGCCTTTGACCTTCAAGTTTATGATAATCCTGGAGGTCTCATTAAGCTTGCTTATGATATTCACCAAGTGTTTGTAGTTGTCGCTGTTAAATATGTCTGGATCGCTTTCGACTTGGTTGTTCTCAAGGCGGATCACGTTGCTCTCGGCGTCAAGGTCGTCATCAGTTATTGCTGGGGGCAACTGCTGCGCGAAATTCAACTTATACCCTGCCTTCTTCTGGATTCTTCCTTGGATCTGGCGGTAAAGGAAAGCCTTGTGGTCGCGGCTTCTGTCATAGATGTCGGCTTGATACTTTATGTGAAAAAATTCAAGTGTGCTTGATACTACATCCTCTACATCGGCTTTGGGAAGATGGTAGCGCCAGTTTATGCAATTAGCGATACGGCGAATGTCAATTCGTACCTTATTGATAAGGTCTGCGTAATCTTTGCTGTTCTGGTCAAGAAGAATCGGGGTGTTCTTAAGTTCGTTCATAGTTGTGGTTGTTTAGGGGATTAGATATCGGGTGATATGATGGGGAGGATCACCCTTCGAGGGCAAAGATGAAGAGAAAAAATTAATTTCCAAAATTTCTATATAATAAAATAATATGAACTATTATTTCACGTTAAAAACCTGAATGTAGCGCGATATAAGCGATGATTAGTTATTGTTCTTATTTGTGAAAACTCACATTAATAAAGTATGGGTTGTTAGATTTGAGATAATAATCCTATCTTTGACTACGGTACAATATGATTCATATATTAATCGGTTTGGTCAGCCTTATTGACTGGCTCTGGAACAATGTACTTCATAGTTATGAGCCTGGATACGAATTCAACGAGGCGTCCTCCTCTTCCTGCCGGAAGCGAAATTCAAGATTTGTAAGGAAGACACTTACAAAGAGGGTATGGCGAATCTCATACTCAATCTGCATACACCGGACATGGATTGCAATTTCTGGAATGCTGCCGAAACAGAAGCAATGGTCAGATAATGTGTTTTACGTGATTCGTGTAATATCCGGAGACTTTCTGTTATATATGATTACAGACACCAATTAAACCGAAAGTAATATGATGAATATCAATGGCATCAATCGAGTGAAAGAGACTTATGTGGTGAATCTTGACAACATTCCCGATTTCTTCCCGACAAGATTGTCGGCTGAATCCTTTCTGAAGGAAGAGTTGGAAGAGTCGTCCAGACTTGGATACATTACCCGGGATGAGCGTAATGACGTCAAACGCTTCTACGGCACGAAATATATGAAGCTGACTACATCGCATCAATGAACGAGTTTGAAGCCAAGATGGCCTTAGCTGTGTGTACCTTTGTTTAATATACGCGAATCTAATGATTTTTGTCTGATTCAGAATTGTCCGAATAACTGGGAAGGGTATAGGGTACAACGTCTTATCATTTGCTTTGATAAACAGGTCATAAAGTCTGCAAAAGCCATTGTCCATACAGATTATTTATATAATTTTGTCTCGAGAGATCATACCAATGTATTTGAGAAGTTGATTCGTTATGATTTCAAATCCACAAAACATATTGTAATCTTACCGATAATCAACAATTCAATTCTACCCACCCAACATAATTAATAAATAGACTTTCATTAGCAGCATTATGAATAAGAACACTATCGAAAATTTTTGGAATATATATCGGACAGAGCTGAAGGGCTTTGTAAATTCTACGACACTTGAAAGTAATGATTATACTCTGAAGTATGTCAATTGGAAGCGCAAGTTCTATTGGGATATGAACTCAAATATGGAGGTGTCATTATACGATATGTATTTTGCTCTTTATGAATTTATCGCGATCAAGCAGAATGAAAAGCTTGACATTGCTAAATATATCAATCCTTCTTTTGAGCACTTGACATCCGAGAAAGCATCTATAAGCATTGCGGAGACTGCTAAAAATATTCTTATAGATTCAGAAGCAATAATCGGAAATATTCTTAACTTCCATTTTGAATTTCCTACACCAGATCAAGACTCAAAACATAAATTCGCTGATAATAATGATTTATTCAATGCTTTGGTAGGACCGAAGAATCCCGTGTACTTATTGAGGCTGATGAGGAATAACGTCCACCCTGAATGCCAAGAGGATCAATCTTGGAAGCCCAAACGTTTGTCAGATGACAGCGGTAACTTGATGCAAGTATTGCGCTTTGCTGTTTTTACTTTTTTATTCGTAGTGGCTCGTTGCCGTAAAAGCATAAATTATCGAAAATCCCAGAAATGTCCAGAATTATGTGAGGGTGAATACAAGGAGAGATACGAGAAGGTATTCAAAGAGTATTTTAAGGATAAAGCGGACTCTGTCCTGAAGAAATTCACCCCTGAGAGCTATACTGCTACTTTTTTACTGCAAAAGGAGGCAAAGGAAGCTTTGTCTGTGCAATGGTCTGTCGGGGAACGCAATAATACGGTAGATGGAGAAAAATTACGGAGTCCAATTAAAATAGAGAATGTCCACAGCTATGAAACAGTCGTTATGGATGTTACCCTAGACGATAATACAAAAAAGAATATAGTAATCTCTTTGGAAAACCTGAATACTGATGTCACCTACAACGTCAATTACGAAGGTGCTTCGGCTATTGAAAAGAAGGAAGATGCCGTTGTTATCACTATCAGAGACTATATAGACAAGAAGTATGTACATACTGTTCGTTATGGATCTGGATATAGGTGTGAATATTCCATAGGTCGTGTTCATATTGATAAAGCCAACAGGTGCGTTAATATTGCGTGGCCTGTCAAGGTTATATTTACAGAATATGTCGAGGCCTTTGATATAGGACAAATAACTATGCCAGCGAGCAATGATGAAGAACTTATCAGTTATGGCTTTACCATCAATGAAGAAATCGCATCAATAGAGTTTGATTCCGAAGAGATTCGACATGATATGCTTTGGGAGGATGATCGTCATTCTGATTATTTTTCAGACACAATTACAGAGTTAGACCTGAGAGCATATAGTGGCAAAACGATACGAATGGGAAAGAGGTTTACAAACCTCAGACGACTTTATTTGGGAAAAGGTGATGTCGTTTCTGCGGAATCATTTAGGGACTGTGCTAAACTGAAGACAGTCGTGGTAAAAGGTGAAGGAGAATATACGATTGGCGATATGGCGTTTTATAGATGCTCCTCTTTGAAATCGATTGTTGTCCCTCAGGAATTCGGGAATGAGGCCTTTGCGGGATGTACAGCCCTCAAAGATGTGTCCTTCCCAAAAGGCTTAAAACGAATAGGTAATCAAGCGTTTGAGGGCTGCCAGTCATTGAAAGCCATTGATATGCCAGATGGATTGGAGGAAATAGGCCAGGGAGCATTTCGTCATGCAGGGTTGGAAAAGATCCTTTTCCCGGCAAGTGTCAAAAAGATAAGGGAGAGTGCCTTTTATGGTTGCAGTTCATTAGAGGAACTGTGTTTCCCCAATGGCTGTGGGGTGGAAGAAATGCATGACAAAGCCTTTATGGACTGTCCTAATCTGAAGAAGATAGTAATAAGAGACAAGGAGGTGACAATCCAGGAATATATTGACAATTATAAACCTAGTGTATTTGAGGATGTTTTCGATTCCTCGTACTCATATGAGATTTTGGGGCCAAATAAGCCTAATAATTTTACAAGATGGTTGGATGCGTTTATGAAGAATCTGGAAAAGACTTTTGAGGATCTTTAAAAGATGCAATTGACAAAAACGGTTGATGAATTTGTTATCATCTGTGATATAATCTGTTGAAAACTTTGATGATTTTTCATCAAAGTTTTTTATTTTGTTGTAATGCAAGCTGCAGATCATATATATGTTCTCAGAAGCCATTAGAAGAGATAATGATTTTCTTTTTTACGTGATTCGTGTAATATCGGAGGACCTTCCGTTATATATTATTGATACAAATTAAATTGATAGAGACATGAATACTAATGGGAAAATATTATTCTGCAAACAACATTTCCCGGATCTTGTTCAAGCATCTGGCGTGGCAAGTGAAGAAGAGATGATGCTGGCAGTAGAAGAGTTCTGGCATATTGTTCATACTGATCCGCTTTGCGAATCTTTGAACGACAAGATTATACGTATGATCGAAAATCCCGATTCCTTCACAGTCGCAGATATCATCGATCTGCATCTTGAAGACGAAGTTATAGAGAAACGTATATCTGAATATTTCGGATATGAAGACTGCTGTACCGGACTTTCTCAAGACTGGCTCGATCGACTTCAAAAAGATTCAGACTCCTTCAAAAGAAGAGAATTCATAAGGCATATGCTGTTCGCGTATATCATTGATGTACGCAGGATCAGAAATATTATGAAGGAGGCTGCACCTGTCTTCAAGATGCCTGAACAGAATCTGAAGATACTTATTGACATAGAGAAAGAGGATCATTCCGTGAATCCCCTTTCTATGTCATTGGCAGTTCGTAAATATCATACATTCAACCTGCATTTTACTATTAAACAAAATCAGAAAGAAGATATAACACTGGATATTAAAGGCACTCTCAACCACTATTACTGGAATCCTGTTCTGCACATAAAAATTCCGCTTCATTATCCTCACGAAGAAGGAAGGTGTAATCTATACGATGAATTGATGGGATAGACAACAACTATGCTCCTGCACATCATTCAGCACCTGAGTTACCATACAGCTTGACAAGATTTCTCAGTATCGATTCCATCTCATCTTTTATATATTTCGGGCTCACGATGCTGACATTTTCGCCGAGGCCAAGCACCCTCATAAACATTTCGTTGTTTGGAACGACGCAGATGCTGATTTCTCCATAGCCGCCATCGAACTCCTTGACTATCTGCTGGTTGGGATGCAGTGGCTTGGTGATGGTTCTGCCCCAGGCTCTCGGATCGTGGAATCCGAGTATGACGGTCTCGGGCTGATTCACTTTCAGAGGCCACTTACGGCTGCGTGGGCTGTCAGTCACGCCGATCAGTCTGCAGAAATGATCAAGATATCTGTCTGGTCTTGGGCGTATGTCGATAGCAGGTTCAGGAATGATGCTGTCTATTCTATCGACAGGCACATTCCAGTACTCACCGCGCATATCTTCTCTGTTCCCGAACATAAACCACCTTTCATTGTAAAGCTTCAGAAGATAAGGGTGAATTACAAATTCATAGGTTTTGCCCTCGTATGTGCTGTATCTGATTCTGAGAGGAGTCTTGTTGATGGACTTGTAGATAAGAGGGAGCCATCCTCTTCCCTTCAGTCGCATATTGTCGCTATAGTCGATTTTCTTCTCTCCCTTACCGAAGTCATATTCGACGCGGCTTCGGATCTTAAAATCCATATCGGCATACACATCCTCAGGAAGGTCGCCAAGCAGTTTCAGGGCCTTGTCAAGCATCCTGTAGTCAGCTTCTGTGTAATGATATTCCATATATTGACATATGCTGAAGCCTTTCTCCTTATATTTGTACTTCATGTTTCTTTTGCTGCCTTCCGTCTGAAGCATTTCAGGGTCAAGCTTCAGTTCAGGATCCTTCAGGATTTCTCTGATGATGGATATATCCTTACGGAAATTATTTCCGTATGCCCTGTTCATGTCTTCAGCATAAAATTTTTGCTGGCTCTTTCTGAAGACCTCGTCCATTTTGTCACATACATCTTTAAATGTGATCCACTCTCCTTTTGAAAGCATCATATCAAGTATCTTCAGCCTCTGACTTCTTTCATTGTTCATATTTTCATGTATTAGATAGTCAAATATATGAATATTATCCTAAATATATGGCTCCGGTGTTGATTTCTTTCATATTCCGTAATTCATGTAATATCCTCAATGCCTTTGATATATATAAGCAGTTAAGGTTAAGCAGAAATTCTAAAACGGTATAATATGAATAATCAGAAACAGAGAGTTGGAAGAGAAGAACTGCTCAGGTTGCTGGATCGCTATCTGCAGGATTCTCCGGATGATACTATCATGCAGGCGGCAGATAAGTTTATACAGGTCATATATGCTGATGCCAATCTTCGATCATGGGCTAATGTGCTTGAAGTCATTGACTTCATGCCAGTGGCAAGGGAGCATCTGCATGATGTAATGCTGTCTGTAGAGATGTTTTTGGATATGATGGCTGACAAGTGGCATTTATGCCGTACAATAGAGTATTTCACTTCGATAATCAAAGGGCTTACCGGTTTTCCGTTGTGTCTGGCAAGTAAATGCGCGGCCCTGGACCTCATGGTCATAACGGCAGGAGGGGCGACAATGTCTTCAGCAAAACCCTGCCATTTCAAACTGTATGATATACTAGTAGGATTCCATCAGGATCCGGATTCATTCTCTGATCCATCATTCTACGTCAAGAGCATTACGGCCCACGTTGTCAAGGCCCTGTCTTTTTATGCTGATGGTATCAGTACGGATAAGCATGTGAATGATCCTGCAATCCGGAAGGCTATGAAGTATTTGATGGGATGGAAAGATTTTCTGTAATAAACAGGGTGATTCTGATATATAAATGAAAACAGACATAAAACAAACTGCTATGGAAATTTTCAAGATTGAAAATGGCATTCTGATTGAATGTGACGAACAGGTAGAGGGAGAAGTTATCGTTCCGTCTACAGTCAGCATGATTGCTGAAGCTGCTTTCTTTGGCTGTAACAAAGTGCAGTCAGTCTATATCCCGGATGGGGTGACACACATTGGAGACTCAGCGTTCTATTCCTGCCCTTCGCTCAGGGAGGTACGCTTGCCGTCAGGTCTGAAAGAGATCGGGGATGAGGCATTTGAGGATTGCGGAAGTCTCAAGAGCATCAGCATCCCGTCGTCAGTACGGCGTATCGGTGAAGCCGTATTGGCCGGATGCGTGTCACTTGACAGTGTAGTAGTGGATAAAGATAACGCTTATTATTATTCAGATGGTTCTGACTGTATAATTGAGAGGGCTACCGGCACTCTGATAGCTGGGTGCAGGATGACTAGGATTCCCGAGGGGGTCACCAGTATCGGACAACGAGCTTTTCAGGGGCAGATCTTTCTGAGGTCTGTTGAGCTTCCCGAGTCGCTGTTCGAGATATGTAAGGATGCTTTCTATGGATGTACATCGTTAAAAGCTATCGATATCCCATATGCTGTCAGTCACATATCTGAAGGTGCTTTCTCTGCCTGCCCGCAGTTAAGTCATATCAGTGTCGACATCATCAATCCTGTTTATGAATCGAGGAATGACTGTAATGCCATAATCACGAAGGATGATCATACTATGATTGTAGGGTGCAGTGCTACTGTTATACCAGAGTATGTAAAGGCTATAGCTCCTTATGCCTTCGCAGGTTCAAGGGTCAGAGAAGTGAAGGGCAATATTGAGAGCATAGGGAAGGGGGCTTTCTCTCACTGTAAGTCGCTTGTTTCTGTGCATCTTCCATCCGTGAGATTGATATCAGAACTGGCTTTCGCCGATTGCGATAGCCTATCTTCAGTGTCAATATCATCCGCCGCTCAGATTGGGCGTGCAGTCTATACCGGATGCAGATCATTACGCGGGGTCTCATTTGAGACCCGCCAGAACCTTTGATCCTGACTGCATTCTGATTGCTCTATACGGAACATACTATGTGCAGTCACAAATCGATTGAAGAACGGAGGATAGTCAGAACTCGTCCTTAAGATTCTTGTCTTCCATCCATTTTTCAAGAAACATGTAATATTCTCCTCTCTTCTGATATAGCATATAAGAAGCGATAAAAAAGAAGAATATGAGACATTGTGAAAAGAAGCACATCAAGAACCAAAGCAGAAGAATCTCTGCAGAGAAACTGAACTTCAAGGACGGTATTGCACTTGGAGATGTGGACATCTTCATTGATGGAGGAAAGACCAGAAAGATGATCAGAAGAATCGTCGAAAAGAGGGTTGCCCAGGAGTATTGGAAGACCGCCGACGTACGAGAGAATAACTATGGCAGGTACAGTACGCGGCGCCATGTATCGAACCAATTGAAGAACATCTACGGACGCTTCCCGCAGGGATTCCGTTATGCCGGATGATCAGAGGGTGCGATAGGGTAAATTTACACTTATGAACATAATCTGACGTTACTATGAAATTATATGAAACAATGAAGAAAGCGCTTGCACTCAAAGGCGAACCATCTATGTGGAAGAACTTTAATGCGATTCTGCTAAATTGTGAGACTCATCAATTGAAGGATGTCTGTTCGAAGACTAGAGATGTCTATGCCTGTGTGAAAGGTCATGAAATATGCGTGGTAATGATGGATAAGGTAGCTAATTGTGAGCTAGCTGATGAGGAACCTTTTAATGGGGAGTCTCCGTTATACTTTACAGAGAATTCTCATAGAGTCAGCCCTGTTTTCTTTCTGTCTTCTCTCTGTGAAGATTTGAGGATGTACCCAGGATTCTGCAATGCCTCAGTTTCTGGAATATTGCTTACGGCATCGGAAATCATAAATGAAGAAGATATGCAGGACATCTGGGATAGTATGAACGTTGCTGTACGCAGTAGTGTGAAAGAAATGAAATATACTCTTGCTCCAAATCTGGATTCAGAATTATGGAAGGAGATTGCAGAATATCTCGGAGAGAAAAATAAGGGTGATAATGTGGATCTGCATATTGATATGAAAAAGATTCAGCCCCCATGTTATACAGCGGCGGACACTCCGGAGCCAGCTGGTAAATCAGTCTCTTCAAAAAAACGTAAGGAACTTCTCCTCGAAGATATTATTGACAAATCAGATCCGGTGTTCCATACGCTCACTGGAGATGGAAATTCTGTATTTGTGAGTGCGAATCTCCCCAATATTAAGGTACTGCCTCCTATAGAAGATTCTGCCGCCGTACTTGAACAGATGGTGGGATTGGAGCATATTAAGGGGTATATTGTAAAGCTTAAGAATCTAGTTCTGTTCAAGAAGAAGTTGATAGAATGTTTTCCGGAAATCAAATGTCCTGAAGTTTCATTGCATTCTGTGTTTGCAGGATCTCCAGGCACGGGCAAATCATCAGTGGCTCTTTTGTATGCTTCCTTGCTTAAGGAGGCGGGAATTCTTTCCAAGGGTAACCTGCTGATGTGTAATGGCCGTGACGCCTTTATGGCTAGGTGGGTGGGATCGGAGGAGAAAAACGTCCGAATGGCGATGTCTGCCGCAAAGGGTAATGTGCTTCTGATTGATGAGGCCTATACATTGGTGACTCCAAATGAACTCGATTATGCCCGACAGGTGCTTCCACTCATGCTCCAGCTCCTGGCTGATGAGGAATATCGCGATGTGGCGGTAATCCTATGTGGATATTCTTCAGAAATGGAGTATCTGCTTTCTTCAAATCCGGGATTGAAATCAAGGTTCCCCAACTACGTAATGTTTGAAGATTACTCCGTAGATGAACTCCACAAGATGGCTGTCAATAAAATCAAGCGTAATGGGTATATATTACAGGACGAAGCTGAAGAGAAGATAATGAATCTTCTTCAAGCGATGTATGACACCAGGAAAGAAGGTCAGTGGGCCAACGGCCGAGAGGTCAGCAATATTTATGACAAGATCATCATTACGCATGCTGACAGATGTATATCTTCTGAAGCAGAAGGTGAGATGCTGATTACCATTACCCCAGAAGACATTCCTGACATGGAGAAGGCTGTTGTGCGCAATACTAGAAGGATCGGATTCCGGTAAATATGATGTAATAAATCGTGTCAGAAACATGGTATGGAAAAATCCGACGAACAGTAAGAATGGCGAAAATTGATCTGATCCTCCCTGGGGACAGAGAGGGTGTCCCTCGAATCATACAAAACAGCAAGTTCCAACTTGTCATAACATCTGCACTATTGTATAAATATTTGAATCTAAATAATAAAACGGACTATGGAAAATAATAAGATGGCACTCCAGCTTATCGGCAATATGTTTACGGTAAAAGCTGATTTGCGAGACTCTTCCGGCATTTATGAGGTGGCGGATGAAAATGGAATTCTTGCTGAACTGCGCGGAGCTGAAGACTACGAATTTTTCAAAGGCAGGCAGCTGAAGTGTAATGTTATATCTACGGAAGGTGCGCGCCCTTTGGTTGTTCTGGCGGAAAAGCCGATCAAGACAGGTAGCGCGTTCTCGATTTCCCCATCGTATCTCCAGAGTCTTATTCCAGACAAACCATGGAGAAGCAGTATCGTAGATCTGCTTCTGTATAATGGTATGCAGGAAAGCTTTGAGACAAGAGCATATGCTTGGGTCATCACTCATACCGAAGGGCTGGAAGGATCTGAACTGAATGAGTTCTTATGCGATGTTCGAGGCTGTCTGATCAATGTTATGGAAAAAAGCGAGCTGCTGATGCGTGCTTCATACGATGAAGTGGATATTCTTAATGATCGCCTTGGTCTGATGATTGAGCATACGGGCTATGTCCGTACGGCTCTGAAGGCAGTTCTTGAGGGAAATGAAGATGAATATGTCAGTGAGGTTATATATAAGCTATGTGAATCGGGCTTTCTGTATCATCCTAAAAAAACTTTCTGTGTTTTGACTTATATTTTTAGGATGCACCCCCAGGTGATGGAGGATAGGATGGAAGACCTGATGCGTGCCATAAGGTCAAAGAAACTTGGACACTGGAAGAAAGAACCTTTTAGGACAGAATTAATAAAGCAGCTTGAAGTATATGTGTGTAATACCGAGAAGAAGGCTTTATATGATGATGTAAATACATGGGCTTGTATTTTTGAAGCACTTGCAATTCAGCTGCTTATGGTTGATGCCCATGAGGAATTGATTGATGTGAATCTGAATCTGGCAAAAATGTGCAGGGCGGGTTCATTCTTCAGATATGCCAGTCAGGTCAGAATGGCTGATATGGGGCTTGATGCTATTCAAGGACTGTTGAAGAATAGGTTTGTCTATAGTCTTGAGGAAACAGGCAGACCGGAGATACTATATCACAAAATGGAGAATTGGTATAGGAATCAGGAAATTAACAGGGGACAGGTCTCTACATATAATGCTAAAGGACTTTCTTTGGAAATATCCGGAAATAGCATAACTGTCTATCCGGGAGCAGGAAACGTGCAGCAGAAGGCGGTTCTTTCATCGAAAGATAATGCTCCAAAGCTATGGCATGACCTTGATATAATGCTTGAAAAAGGTGTTGCATCCCGAATGCCATCCATTAAAAGGGGGATGGACAGAATGTCTTGTCTGAAGAAGATATGGAGTGAGGTGGAAGACGGACTCTTTGATGATACCAAGAGGTTGCAGGCAAGAAAGGTTATGACAGCTAAGACTTGCCCTAAAGCAGGAGATGTTGTGCTAGCCTATGTCTATCGTCAGGAAGATGACAATACTTTCCGCTGCATGGTTTCTGATGATAAATTTTTCGGTCAGGGACTCATTTCTGTAAGATCAGATGATAAAGTTCCTGGACTTGTCAGTTATTTCCCTATACCTGACATCGAGGATTTCAGATCTGTGGATGGGAATCCGTTGCTTATCCGCATGAAGGTGGCCGGGATAGAACCGGATGGAACCTTGATATTTGATGCTAAAGGTCTGATATGTGATTATATAAAAAATAATAAGCCTTATTTTGTCCAGAGGTGTATTGTAGGTAAGGCAGTAGGGGGGAGTATGCTTCTAGCTGTGACGGAAGGAGGATTTCCTGTATATGTGGAAATTAGTCCGGAAGACAGGGAGGGTATAGCAGAAGGGGACCATATAGAAGTGACAATTGATGGCAGCAGGTGGTTTGTGAATGGTTTTGTTCAGGGACGCTTCTTGAAATCCATTGATGACGGCTTTACTGTGGGGGATGCTTTCTATAACCTTGTATCGTGCTATGCGGAGGGTGAATTGAAAGAGAACAGTGAAAGTGACATTAAGGAGGTTAATCTGGATAAGAACCATGTCGTCGAGTTGCTGAACATACTTGACAGACTTGCGACAATGGAGCACGATTCTGATGCAGCATACTGTTATGTCGGTTTTGCGGCAGCTGTTGCCCTCCTTATCGGTGATGAGGGCCGGGCTGCGGTCTATAGACGCCACATGGAGCTTCTGTATCTTCTTCATAGGTTCGCAGTAACTGATGCGGTAGATGTCGATGAACTTGCACAGCTTCAGAGTGAATGCTTGAGCGATGAGTGTCCTAAAAGTCTCCGCAGGCTTTTCTATCATCTTCTTATAGTCAGTTATATGGGAAAAGATAATGCTGCCCTGGGTGAAAGACTGACAGGAGTGCGTCTCGATGAGACTCAGGAAGAACTGAAGGGTTATGTGTATTCATATAATGTACTGCTTAATGCAGGCCTTCCTACAGATGGACTGAAGTCCAGAATAAAGCATACACTGAATCTTACTGGTCGTGAAGGCTATGTGAAGACGTACGAGAAGGGAGAGTCACAGACGGTCGAATTCAAGACCAGCATTCTGTACCCGGCAGGAACTATGCGAGGCAATCTGAGAAAGCAGACTGATCAGATTCTGAAAGAAGTCTGTGCTTTTCTGAACAGGGATGGCGGTAAGTTATATCTTGGTGTCAATGACTATGGTGTTGGAGTTGGTCTTGAAGAAGATATGAAGTTCGAACTTTTCAGCGACAGCCGTGACAAGTATGACAGATATGTAAGAGATCAGATTGCACAGCATCTAGGTCAGAGTGCTAATCATTGCATCAATTCCTATTTTGATGATGATGCTTGTGGGCGAGATGTATATGTGCTTGAAATACAGCCATGTGAGACTGCGGTAAGTCTTTATGGTGAATACTACGAGAGGCAGGGAAGTTCTTCGCGCAAGGTGGGGACGGAATACCTTGATACTTTCCTTAGATCTAAAGCCTTGGGAGAGCCCTCTGGACTAGAGAAAGCAATACCAGCATATGATGCCGTACGCAAGACCAATGAGGCTGCTCCTGTTATGGAGAAGATTGCTACAGGATGCCTCAGGAACAATGTCCTTCATTGCTATGAACCGGGTTATGAATTCAGTGAGATGTACCTTCACTTCCTCCCTGAAGCAAAATTCAAAATCTGCAAGGATGACACCTACGAAGAAGATATGACAAGTCTTTCCCTCAATCTGCATGCACAGGATGTGGATGGCGGCTGCATCGTTACTGTGTATGGTACTGGTGAGGTCTCAAGGGTACCGGTGGCGCTTTTCCTTGAGAAACCGGAAAGGAAACTTCATGGTATCTATAATGGACAGAGCACACCGCTCTTTATCTGTCCTGCCCGGAAGGACGATATCTTATATATGGCATTCGAGCACAAAGGAACAGTATATCATAGGCTGGAGAATGTGTCAGATCTGAAGGAAGGCGGAATAAGAGATGCCGGTGAGATGCTCTTCGATGTTAGTTTTGACAGAGTGTTGAAAGCCGAGGTGTTGCCGGCCTCCTTGAGAGATCAGCTTCCGAAGGTTGTCTCCGGCAGGAAGAAACTCGGCAACTTCTGGAAAACAGCAGAAACAGACGCAATGCTCAGACTCCTTTCAGAAAAAGGAGTCTGACATCAGACAGAAAGACTGTCTTGATGTTTATGTAATATTTGTTGATAATATGCTATATAATGATATATACCAATTAAAACTGAAGTTTGCCGAAAGGTCGAGCAAGAGCTTCAACGAAAGAAGAAGGAAAAGGTGATTAGTCATTGTAATTGTTAACTGTCATGGAGAAAAGATATTTAGATATTAAAGACGGGCTTTTATTGAAATGTGATTGCCAGGCTAAAGGTGAAATCATCATTCCGGACAATGTGACTCGAATATCCCATCTGGCATTTCATGAATGTGCTGAAGTCCAGAACATTGTTATTCCCGATTCTGTGATCTCAATAGGGGAGAGAGCGTTTCTAGGATGTGTTTCTATGAAGGGAATAGTGATACCTGCTTCAGTAAAAGATGTCGGACCAGGGATATTCGATGACTGTGACGCACTGATAAAAATAACGGTTGATCCGGCAAATAGATATTATGATTCAAGGGGTGATTGTAACTCGGTTATTGACAGCAATACAAACACCCTTGTTGCAGGGTGTGGGACAAGCGTGATTCCGGATACTGTCGAGTATATTGGGAAAAAAGCCTTTATCAATTGCCGTATGTTAAAAGCAATCAATTTACCATCAACAGTAAAAGAGATTGGTAGCGAGGCTTTTCGGGGATGTCAGTCCGTAACAGAAGCAACTTTGCCGGAAACAGTTGAAGAGATTGGATATGCTGCTTTTAGAGGGTGTCGTAATCTCAGGTCAATAGTTATACCATCAAAAGTTGCTGTTATTCGCAAGGAATGTTTTGCATGCTGTACTTCATTGAGGACAGTTGATCTGCCCATTGGATTGTCATGTATTGAAGAGATGGCCTTTGATAGTTGTTGGTCTTTGGACTCCATTTCTTTATCTACCTTCACGGAGATTAAAAGCTGTTCGTTTGAATCGGGCATTACGGTGAGGTTTGATGTGGAGGACTTTTAGGCACCAGCCTTAAGGCCATAGTCGCCGTAATCATCATGTGGGGGATCTTCGTGAATACGTTCTGACGAAGAATATTTAATAAAAAACCGACAGACTGTCTGCCGGTTTTTTATTATTTCTGTCTGAGGAACACATGCACCGGACATCCGAGGAAGTCGAATTTCGAGCGGAGCTTGTTCTCAAGGAATCTTCTGTAAGGTTCGCGGATATACTGCGGGAGGTTGCAGAAGAACGCGAATGATGGAGAACGGGTAGGGAGCTGGGTTATGTACTTGATCTTGATGTACTTACCCTTCCATGCCGGTGGCGGATAGTTCTCGATCTCCGGAAGCATCTCTTCGTTGAGCTTCGAAGTCGGGATCTTGCGCGAGTAGTTCTCGTATACATGTGCCGCCGCATCGAGAACGTCCATGATCCTCTGCTTGTTGATCACCGATGTGAAGATGATCGGGAGGTCTGTGAACGGCGCGAGGCGCTCCTTGATGGCGATTGTGTACTCCTTCATGGTGTTGCTGTCCTTCTCGATGGTGTCCCATTTGTTGACAACCACGACGCAGCCCTTCTTGTTGCGCTGGATGAGGTTGAAGAT
>JAEIGA010003004.1_pt1 | contig 26578 bp, 20 predicted proteins | sample 9270691 | NCBI WGS metagenome assembly JAEIGA01 (sample SAMN17057246, study PRJNA624740) | gut metagenome | biome: biome; isolation source: fecal sample | host: Bos grunniens | place: China: Xizang | collected 2019 | reverse complement strand
TTCTAACACAGGTGATCTTCTTGTTGACGCCCTCAGAGGACCATTCATCCATAAGAGACATGAGTGGCTTCCGCTTACTGCCGAACCTTTGGTAGCTGTTATCGATATGGAGGACAGTGAGCCATATTCAAGCGTGACCGTAGGTGCAATCGTCATCAAACCTAAGCAGCAGTTCAACCCGACATGTCTTTCTGTAAGCGTCTCTGACGACGGAACAACATATACCGAGGTTGCGCGTGATGAATATGCAACGGAGGGACAGTTCGAGCCAAACGGACTCAAGGAGTACAAGGTGACATTCCCTGAGACAACAGCGAGGTACATCAAGGTCTCTGTAGGATGCCTTCCTGCAGTTCCTCAATGGCACCATTATTTTGGCCGCCCTGGATGCCTTTCAGTTGATGAAATAATCGTTGAGTAATAACTAAGACATAATCACATAATGAAACAGACTAACAGACAATTCATTCTTTCCATGATTATGCTGGGCGCGTTGTTCTTTATCTTCGGCCTGGTTTCATGGGTTAATTCAATCCTTGTCCCTTATTTCAAGGTTGCATGTGAGCTTGAAGCAGGTGTTCAGACCTATCTGGTTACATTTGCCTTCTACATCGCGTATCTGCTTATGACCATCCCTGCATCATTCCTTCTCAACAAGGTGGGATTCAAGAGGGGAGTAGAGCTAGGTCTATGGATTCTTGCTGCCGGTGCCATGTTGTTCTGGCCAGCTGCCATGACCCGCTCATACGAAATGTTCCTTGCAGCGTTGTTCACAATGGGTACTGCATTGGCAATTCTTCAGACAGCTGCCAATCCTTTCGTCACCATTATCGGTCCACGCGAAAGCGCAGCAAGACGTATCAGTATCATGGGTATCTGCAATAAGTTTGCAGGTGTCATCAGCCCGCTCGTCTTTGCAGCTGCAGTAATCCGCCCTCAGGATAAGGTTACAATGGAACTCGTACAGAAAGGTGAACTTACAGGTGCCGCTAAGGAACAGGCCCTCGATGCAATGATTCAGGGTGTGATTCTTCCATATGTCATCCTTGCTGTCGTTCTCTTTATCTTCGGTTTTGTTTTCTATAAGTCATCTATCCAGGATATCGATCCTAACAAGGATAACAAGAGTGAGGTGGAAGGTGCTCAGGACAGAAAGTCTATCCTTTCTTATCCATACCTCGTTCTTGGTGTGCTTGCCTTGTTTGCTCACACCGGTTCTCAGCAGATTTCTATCGCAACTATCATCGATTATGCACAGAGTATGGGCATTACAATGCTTGATGCAAAAGTGTTCCCATCATTCACTCTCGGCTGCATCATGATAGGTTATCTTGCAGGTATCGTATGCATTCCTAAATATCTTTCTCAGCAGAAGGCTTTGGTGGTTTGTACGGTTAGCGGTCTTGTATTGTCAGCACTGGTGCTCCTTACAAAGAACGTGTGGGTAGGCTGGTTCGGTATGGAGGCACGTCTTTCAATCTGGTTCCTCGTGCTTCTCGGAATTCCTAATTCTCTGATCTATGCCGGAATCTGGCCATTGGCAATCAAGAACCTTGGTAAATGGACAAATCTCGGATCGTCAATTCTCGTCATGGCTCTTTGTGGTAACGCCGTGATGACTCTTTCATATGGAGCTCTTGCAGATAAGGTGGGTCTTGACAACGCTTATTGGTTGCTCATCCCATGCTTTGCCTATATGCTCTATTATGCTACATGCGGTTATAAAGTTGAAGATTGGATAAAACGTAAATAATTATGAAGACAGTAATCAAAAATGGACGCGTCATCACTCCGGAGGCAACAATCTCTGGTTATGTTCTTGTTGAAGATGGCATTATCAAAGAAATCGGAGAAGGTGAATATGCAGCTGAGGCTGATAAGGTAATCGATGCTGAAGGATGCTATGTATCACCTGGATTTATCGACCTTCACACCCATGGCGCCGGTGGTGCAGACTTTATGGATGGTACAGTGGAGGCTTTTCTTGTTGCAGCTAAGATGCATGCAGCACACGGAGCTACACTTGTTTATCCTACAACATTGACAAGCTCAAACGAAGTGTTGTTTGATACATTCGTGACTTATGAGCAGGCTGTTGAGCAGAACACTGAGGGTGCTGCTTTTGGTGGACTTCATCTTGAGGGACCATATTTCAACCCGCTTCAGGCTGGTGCTCAGGATCCACGTTATCTCCGCAACCCAGATCCAGCGGATTATCTTGAAATCCTTTCACGCTCAAACAATATCGCCAGAGTAAGTTTCTCTCCAGAGCTTGAAGGAGCTCCTGAGTTTGCAGCAGAGCTTTCAAAGAGAGGTATCATTGCTTCGGCAGGTCATACAAATGCTACATTTGAGCAGTGTGATGAGGCTTACAAGAGCGGCAGTTCGTTGATCACTCACTTCTTCTCATGCGTCAGCACAATCGTTCGTAAGAATTCATACAGAACAGCAGGTGTACTTGAGTATGGATATTATCAGGACGGAATGGCTGTAGAGATTATCGCTGATGGTTGCCATGTGCCAGAATCTCTCCTTAAACTTATCGTTAGAGTCAAGGGATTTGATAATGTTGTTCTCGTTACTGACTCTATGCGTGGTGCAGGTATGCCTGAGGGTCCAAGTATCTTGGGAGGCCTTGCAGACGGTCAGGCATGTATCATTGAGGACGGCGTAGCAAAACTCATGGACCGTTCAGGTTTTGCAGGTAGTGTATGTACTACTGACAGACTTATCAGAACTATGACTACTCTCGCAGGTGTTACTGTGGAGCAGGCTGTCAAGATGGCTTCATACAATCCTGCTAGAGTAATGGGTATTGCAGATCGTAAGGGTAGTCTTGAGGTTGGTAAGGATGCTGATATCGTTATCTTCAATGACAATGTAGATGTTGCAGCTACAATCGTAGGCGGTCGAGTTGTGTACAGCAAATAATTAGAATAATAAATATCATGTTAAAGAAAGAATTTAACGTAGACAAACTTTTGGTTAAGGTCTTTGATAACAGACAGTCTATGGGACAGACTGCAGCTGATGAGGCTGTAGTGTATCTCAAGGAACTTCTTGCCAATCAGGATGAGGTGTGGGCAATTTTCGGTGCTGCACCTTCACAGAATGAAATCTTGGCAGGTCTTGTCGCTGCAGAGGGTGTGGATTGGACACGTGTACATGCTATTCACATGGATGAGTATGTTAACCTTGCATCTGATGCGCCTCAGGGCTTCGGTAACTTCCTTCGCCGTGCAATCTTCGACAAGCTTCCGTTTGCAAGCATCGAGTACCTCGGTTCAGAAGGTGATCCGCAGGAAAAGATTGACAGATACAACAGATTGCTCGAGGAGCATCCAATCGATATCGTATTCATGGGTATCGGCGAGAACGGACACATTGCATTCAATGATCCGCACGTAGCTGATTTCAATGACCCTGAGAAGATCAAGATCGTTGACCTTGACAGCAAGTGCCGTCAGCAGCAGGTGAACGACGGATGTTTCGCAAAATTCGAGGACGTTCCTGAATATGCTCTTACATTGACAGTTCCTACCTTGTTCTCCGGACGCAGACTCTTCTGTGTTGTTCCGGCTCCAACAAAGGCAGATGCTGTACGTGCAACTGTTCAGGGTCCTGTTTCTGAGGTTTGCCCGGCTACTGTAATGCGTCTGCATGACAATGCTACGCTTTATTGTGATTCAGACAGTGGAAAATATATCTTGTAGTTTGTATGGAAAAGACTTGGAGATGGTTTGGTCGTAAAGACCGCATTACACTTGATATGCTGCGCCAGATAGGTGTGGAGGGCATAGTTACAGCCCTTCATGATGTCCCTAATGGCCAGGTATGGACTCGTGAAGCCATCCGTGACCTGCGTGAATATATTGAAAGCTTCGGCATGAGATGGTCAGTTGTCGAGTCCCTTCCTGTATGCGAGAGCATAAAGTATGGCGGACCTGACAGAGACCATCTGATTGAAAATTATAAGGAGAGTCTTCGCAATCTTTCTGCTGAGGGTGTGCATACTATATGCTACAACTTCATGCCGGTTCTTGACTGGGCCAGAACAGATCTGGATCATCCAAATCCGAACGGAACAACCAATCTTTATTTCTCATATTCAGAGTTTGCTTACTTTGATATCTACATTGTAGGACGTGAGGGTGCACGTGAGGAATGGGCTTCGTTCAAGGTTCCTGGTATTGATGTAGAGCGTGATATTCTGGCTGAGGTAGATGAACTTCGACAGAAGATGACCCCAGAGGCTGAACACAAGCTTGTAGAGAATATCATTGTCAAGACTCAGGGCTTTGTAAGCGGAAATATCCGTGAGGATGATGAGCGTCCGGTAGAGCTTTTCAAGCAGCTGCTTTCGCTTTATGATGGCATCACCAAGGATCAGTTGCGTGAGAACATGCGCTACTTCCTTTCTGCTATCATGCCGGTGTGTGAGGAGTGTGGAATGAACATGTGTGTTCATCCTGACGATCCACCTTTCCCAGTGTTAGGACTTCCGCGCATCGTAACATCAGAAGAGGACATCGAATGGTTCCTCAAAGCTGTGGATAATCCGCATAACGGACTTACATTCTGTGCAGGTTCTCTTTCTGCAGGTGCTCAGAACAATGTAGTGGAGATGGCAAGAAAGTTCGCTCCGCGTACGCATTTCATTCATTTGCGTTCGTGCCATATCTTCGATAATGGAGATTTTACAGAAGCTAGTCACCTTGGTGGTCGTGCAAATATTATTGAACTCGTAAGAATATTCGAAAAGCAGAACCCAGAGCTTCCGATGCGTGTCGATCATGGTATGACGATGCTTGGAGATGAGTCGCGTGGTTACAATGCAGGATACTCTTTCTTGGGAAGAATGTTCGCTATGGGACAGGTGCAGGGAATCATGGCTACAGTAGATAATGAACTTAACCTTAAATATAAAATAACTGGATTCTATGAATAATCTATTTGACATTAATGGTAATGTTACTGTCATTACCGGTGGCACAGGAGTACTCGGACGTGCTATTGCCAAATATCTTGCTCTTAATGGTGCAAAGGTTATTATCCTTGGTCGTAAAGAGGATGTCGGAAATAAGATTGCTCAGGATATCTGTGCAGAGGGTGGCGTCTGTGAGTTTATGAAGACAGATGTCATGGATGCTGCTGTCGTAAAGAAGAATTGTGAGGATATTCTTGCAAAATATGGACGTATTGACACCCTTCTCAATGCAGCTGGAGGTAATATGCCTGGCGCTACTATTCCTCCTGACAAGAGCTTCTTTGATCTTCAGGTGGACCAGTTCCAGACTGTACTCAACCTCAATCTTACAGGTACTGTGATTCCGACTCAGGTCTTCCTTGAGCCAATGGTAAAACAGGGCAAGGGAAGTATCATCAACTTCTCTTCAATGGCGGCTTTCCGTCCTATGACAAGAGTTGCAGGATATGCAGCAGCCAAAGCTGGTATCTCAAACTTCACAGCATTCATGGCAACAGAGTGTGCAAAGAAGTTCGGAGAGGGAATCAGAGTGAATGCCATTGCTCCAGGATTCTTCCTTACAGAGCAGAACCGTTCGCTTCTGACCAATCCAGACGGTACATACACACAGCGTGGCCAGGATGTGATCCGTCAGACTCCGTTCGGACGTATGGGAGAGCCAGAGGAACTTTGTGGAACTATCCACTATCTGATGTCTGATGCATCGAAGTTCGTTACAGGTACTGTGGCTGTGGTTGATGGAGGATTCAACGTCTTTGCTATGTAGTTTATGAAACGTGTATTTCTGATAATATTCTTTACTATACTATGTCTGAGTGTGCCTGCAAAAGCTTCCTCAGAGGTAGCTGACGCGATGCCTTATAAGGTGAAGGCGTGTGGTAAGGACTTGACATTGAACATCGTCAAGGAGCAATATCATGAAGGGGAGTACTATTGGGGGCGAATAGACTGCAAAGGAAAGGTCAAACTGACGGTAGAGACTCCGTTTGACTTGACCGATGTCAAAGTGATTGCCAATCAGGAGGTCAAGTGGTATGTCAAGAATGGTAAATTGATCTTTGAAGCTAATGGACCATTCAAGGCTGTTGTGGAACCGAAAGGTCGTATAAAACCACTTCTTCTGTTTGCTGATAAGCCTGAAGGTAAAAGGCCTGCAGGTGAGTCGGTATTGTATTTTGCTCCAGGAGACCATAATGTCGGCCTTCTTACAGTGACAGATGGACAGATTATATATCTTGCCGAAGGAGCTGTTGTCAATGGAGCAATACACGCATCAGGAAAGGATATCACCATTTGTGGTCGTGGAGTTTTGAGTGGAGCTGTCTACCCAAGACTTAAGGGACCTTGTGAGGCTTTATTCCTTGCAGACAAGTGTACGAATCTAGTGGTACGTGATGTTACATTCACAGCTCCATGGTGGTGGGCTGTTTATCTTGTGAATTGTGATGGTGTTGAAATTGACAATATCAAGATTCTAAATTCCAATATGATAAACGACGATGGAATCGACATTGCCAACAGCATGAATGTGACAGTCAGAAATTCTTTCATCAGGGCTCAGGATGATCTGATTGCTGTAAAGGGTATGGATCAGAATGGATTGCCATGCGAGAATATACTGATTGAGAATTGCATGTTGTGGAATGATTGGGCTAATGTATGTCGTATCGGTTACGAATGCGAGGCTCCTTATATGAAGAATATAGTAATCCGCAACTGTGACGTAGTTCACTATGCTTTCAGGTACAAGGAACCAGAAAGGTTTTGGGCTAATACGATATTCTTCCTTCAGCCATCGAACAATATGCTGATATCAGACCTGCTTTTTGAAGATATCAGAGTACATGCAGATGGTCCTATAGTATTCCTTAAAGCTTCATCAGATATATGTGTGGGACCTGGTATATTGGGTCTGCAGCCTCAGAACTATTCACATGTATATGCGATAGCTGACCTGTCCAAATATAAATATTCTGCTGCTGGCTCATTGAAGAATGTCGTCTTCAAGAATATTAGAGTGGAAGGTGATGCTGCTTCATTTCATGGAGACATATATATAAAAGGTAACACTGAAACAGAGACTATCGGTGATGTAAAATTTGAAGATGTTACATTCTTCGGCACACCGGTGAAGGAGTCTAAAGCGCTTACTTTGTATGTAGGTGACTTTGCGTCTCAGCCAGTCTTTGTTGAAACCGAGTAATATATAACACATTGATTAATAATCTAATAATATATGAGAACCTATAAGTTAATAGCACTATTGCTGCTGATGGTAGGAGCACCTCTGTATGCGCAGAAGAAAGTCTCAGGACGAGTATTCGACGAGCAGAATGCCCCACTTATCGGAGCTACCGTTATGGTCAAAGGTACCAATAACGGTACAATCGCTGACGTCGACGGTTCATACTCCTTGAAAGCTAAGGAGGGCGATGTCCTGCAAGCTGTCTTTACCGGTTTTATTACCGAAGAGATAGTAGTAGGAAAGTCAGATGTCATTAACTTTATCCTTCGTGAGGATCGTTCTCTTCTTGATGAAGTCGTTGTCATCGGTTATGGACAGACAAAGAAATCTGACCTTACCGGTTCGGTGACAAGCGTCAAGATGAACGATATCAAGGATGTACCAGCTTACTCTATCGACAACGCCATGCAGGGACGTGTGGCTGGAGCCGAGATTATGTCCACAACAGGAGAGCCTGGAGCGACAACAACCATCCGTATTCGTGGAACTCGCTCTGTGGAGGCTTCCAATGAGCCTCTTATTGTGGTGGACGGTGTAGTTGACGCTATTGCTGACCTCAATGACATCAACCCTGAGGATATCGAGTCGATCACAGTCCTTAAGGATGCTTCGTCTACTGCTATTTATGGTGCGAGGGGAGCGAATGGTGTTATCCTCGTGACCACTCGTCAGGGTTCAGGTAGCCTTGCTAGACCTAACGTCTCGTTCCATGCAAATATTGGTATCTCGCAGCTTCCTAGCAAGCTTGATATCATGAACGCCTCTGAATTTGCGAGATATCGTAATGATATGTATATGATCGACCATCATGATCCTAAACCAAATACTCCAGTTTCAGGACTCATTTATAAAGACCCTCTTACATTGACAGGAACAGACTGGATTGATGAGGTGACCAGAATCGGAATGTATCAGAATTATGCTTTAGGTGTATCTGGTCGAGATAAGAATAACAATTATCTTATTTCATTCTCATATAATAATAATGAGGGTATCTTAGACGGTACAGGCCAGGAGAAGATTTACGGTCGTGTTAAATATACGCGTCACCTCTATAAATGGATGTCCGTTACTTATAACGGTTTCTATACATGGAGAAAGCAGAATCCTGCTGTAACTCAGATCGGAGGTACATCGCAGTATCGTTCGGCTCAGTATCTCAGCCCGATGATTGCTCCGAATGATAACTACAACCCGCTCGAGAGCGACGGAAGACGTTTCGATAACCCACGTGCCATAATCAACAATACGACATACGATCGTATCAACACAACGGTTACCAACTCCTTGACTCTTGATATAAAACCAATTAAGAACCTTGCCATCAAGAGCCAGTTCTCATTCTCAGAATTCAAGAAGAGTGAATTCAAATATGTTTCAAGCAAACTCCCTACAAAGGCGGAGAATGACGGTGGTGATGCAACAAGAATTGAAATAGGGGAAACCTCTCTTTCAAATGAGACAACTGTAAGCTATACATATAAGAAGAAACGTCATACGTTGATTCCTTTGATTGGTTTCTCTGCTTATAGAAGAACCTCAAATACGCTTTCTGTTTTTGGTAGTGGATATACAGATGATAATGTTACATGGAATAATATGGCGGCTGTGCCAGATAAGAACACCTATCAGATTTCTACATCTTATCTTGCACTCCAGAAACTTTCAACATTCGCCAGATTAGACTATAATTATCGTTCTCGTTATTATCTGACTGTAACCGGACGTTATGATGGTGCATCAAATTTTGCAGCAAATAATAAATGGGCATTTTTCCCATCAGCTGCATTTCGTTGGACCATCTCGAAGGAGAGATTTATGAATAAGACTTGGTGGCTTGATGATCTTTCGCTCCGTCTTAGTGCGGGACGTACAGGAAATGATGCCATCAGCGCATATAGGTCCCTTGCTGCCCTTACTGCAACTTCAAAGGGTTATATTTTTGACGGATCACAGCCAGCAGCTTTCTACCAGCACCGTGCTGCATCTCCTAACCTTACATGGGAGAAGACAGATCAATATAATGTCGGTATAGATGCTGCATTCTTCAAAAGACGCCTTAGCGTAACAGCCGAGGCTTACTACTCACGAACTACTGATCTGCTCCTTAAGGTTCAGATTCCTAGCCATACTGGCTTCACATCACGATATGAGAATATCGGTATTACCTCTAACAAGGGTCTTGAACTAACTGTTGAGAGCGTTAATATCAATAAGAAGAACTTCCAGTGGCTTACTTCATTCACAATGTCACATAACTCTCAGATGGTTGAAGACATTGGAACTGCTGACTATGTTGAAGCATATGTTGCTCCATCATCAAAGTACATGATGTATGGATATGTAAAAGGATATCCTCTTAACTCTTTGTGGGGTTTCCAATACGCAGGTGTATGGAAAGATTATGCAACAGAGTCTGAGAATGATAAGGAAACTAAGATCTATGCTACAAATGCAAAGAGAGATGGTAGTCCGAGATACTATGATATCAATCACGATGGTTCACTCAATCAGAAAGATATCGTATACCTAGGAAATGCTGATCCGATTCTTTATGGTGGTCTCCAGAACACCTTCTATTGGAAGGGATTGAAAGTGGGAGTATATTTCGTATACTCACTAGGTGGAAGTATCTATAATGTGGCAGAGTTGTTCATGTCCGGATCAACTAGCACCAACCAGTATCGCTACATGTTGGACTGCTGGCATCCCGTAAGAAATCCTAACTCTGATATACCGGCACCAGGACAGGCTGCCGGAGCAGCTCTTCCTAGCTCGTTCATGGTACACGATGCTTCTTATCTCCGTCTTAAGAATCTCTCAATCGCATATACATTCGACTTCAGAAAGAAAGAAGCTAGTTTGTTCCGTGAGATTACAGTTGGAGTTTCTGGCGATAATATTTATCTCTGGAAATACTATAACGGATTTGATCCGGATGTCAGCAGTGAGGGAACTTCTTCTGTTCTTCGACGTGCCGATATTGGCGCCTATCCTAAGGCAAGAACGCTTATGTTTAACCTTAATTTGAAGTTCTAAGATCATGAAGACATATAAATATTTTCTCGTTCTTGCGTTTGTAGCATTGCTGAATTCATGTTCTTTGAAAGAAGATAGAGTTTCAGTGACTGATCCGGAGAATTATTTCCGTAATTATGCTGAATGTCAGTCTGTGCTAAACGGTTGTTACATGCCTATCAATGCAATGTACAATGCTACTTTTTTTGTAGTAACGGAGTGTATCAGTGACCTTATGTATCTTGGTGGTTCTAATACACAGGATGCATATCTTGACTTTTCACCTGCTACTCCTCGTTACGGTGCAACAGCTTGGGATCAGGGTTACCTCGGTGTATCAAGGTGTAACTATGCAGTATGGGGAATTGAGAATGCCCCTGAGGGTGCTATTACTGAGGAACAGAAAAATCAGCTTCTATGTGAGGCTAAGGCGTTGAGAGGTTTCTACTACCTCTATCTGACCAATATGTTCGGTGATATACCTTTCTATTTTAAGCCTGTCTTGACTATGGAAGATCAGGATGAAATCAGCAAGTTGGGTAGAATGCCTGCACGCGAGACACGTGATTCTATTATCATCGACTTGCTCGATATTGCTCCACTTGCTCCACAGACACGTACAAGCGATAACCAAGGAGCTAGAGCTGGTGCAGCATTGGCATATATGGTCATAGCAAAATGTGCTATGTGGAATGCTGTTGATGATCCGTCATATTGGGATACAGCTCTTGAGGCTTTGGATGCCATCGAGTCAATCTATCAGGATTTCTCTCAGTATGATTATCAGTATAATGTGCTGTTCCGCAATAAGAATACTCCTGAGTCTATATTTGAAGTACAGCATATGTATCAGCAGGGTGGTATAGAGTATTATAGCAATCTTGCGGCAAGATGTATTCCTACGCCAATGCAGATCATTGATGAAAAGCCGTATTTCGATGGTGTGTTGATTGAAGAACTTGGAATCAATGCCAATGTAAATACTGTAATCCGTCCTAATGCATATTTTGTCAGCCAGCAGTCTAGAGGTAGCCGAGATATCAGAGCGAACGTAAATATGGCTTGGGGCTATGGCGGAAAAGATTTCAAGAATGCTACTGAAACTAAGCCATACCTTGGACCGAAATTCTGGTGTCCGAATATCCAGTACAATATGGATGGCAATAATTATAAGGTGTTCAGATATGCCGATGCTATCTTGATGAAGGCAGAATGTCTCCATGCAAAGAATGATTTTGCTAACGCTTTGGTATATTTAAATAAGACAAGAACACGTGCTGGCTTGACAGCCTTTACAGATGAAAGCCCTCAAGGAATTATTGATGAGATTATGATTGAGCGTGCGAAAGAACTATTTGGAGAATTCCAGAGAAAGTTTGATCTCGTGAGGTGGGGTGTATTTTGTGATAAAGTAAAGGAAACGACTGATTACGCTCCTGTTAGAAAAGCAATCCTTCCATGTCACAGGTACTATCCAATACCTGACTCAGAAGTAGCAAAGTCTAAATATATACTTGATAATAAAGAATATGAAGAATATGGTTTCTAAAGTAATGCATAAAGGTCTGCTTCTTATTGCGACGTTGCTCATCTTTTCTGCCTGCGAAAAGCCATTTAAACTGAATCTTTCTTTGGCGGTTGATTCGCACGAATATAACCTGAGTACCAAAGCAGGTGAGGCAAGAATCTTCTTCTATACCAACAGAATGTGGTCCATTGCAACTGAACCAGCTGAGTGTTCATGGGCTGTTATCAGTAAGACCTCTGGAACAGGTGAGGAGGATGTAGAGGAGCTCGTGATTACATACGAGCAGAACGAGGAGATGGACAGACAGTTGACACTGATCATCACAGCTGGTGACCTTCAAGAATCAATCACACTGTTCCAGACAGGAGTGGCTAGAGATTGGTGGGATGGCTCAACTTCGATTGATGACCTCATCGTAAAACCTCAAAATTAGAATATTAATAATTAACTAAAATCAATAACTATGAACAGTAAAGATTTTTATGACACTCCAATCATTACAGAAGTGGAGCTTCAACATGAGGGCTTGCTTTGCGCCTCTGAAACTAGTGGTGGTATTGATCCTCTTAATCCGGAACAGGATTGGTCAGACATGTGGAATAATTAAAACGAATAATCATGAAAAAGAACTATATTTTATATGCATGTGCTGCAGCAGCACTTCTATTTTCTTCTTGCCAGAAAGAAACTCCAGCCACTGAAGGTTCAATTCCTGAAGTACCGGAGACTTCATTTACAGACATGAGTGTCATTACTGCTAAGACAGCAGGTGCAAAGGTGACTACACAGGACGGAGTTAATGTTCTTTGGGACAAAGGTGATAAGATTCAGTTGTATACAAGAACATGGAACGAGGGTACCAGTAAGTTTGATGCTTCTTGGTGTGATTATATCTCATCAATCGAAAGCCCTTCTGCTACTGCAACTTTTGTAATGGATCCAGCGAATACAAAAACGGTGGATAATACCAGTGGCAATTATATCGCGATTTATTGTAAAGGAGTTACAGCTGTTACGCAGTCTAGAGATTATTATGCTCAATTAGCGATTACCCCAACCCAGGTGGCAAAAAATGGTGGAGATTTTGTTTCATCCCTTCTTTATGCAGCAAGTGAAAACTCACAGTTTACTTTCTCACATGCAGCAGCATATGTGAAATTCACTGTTGATAACAACACAACACCGTTCAAGAAACTTACTATTTCTCCAGTAAATGATTCAGAGTATATAGTTTCGCGTCACCAGATTACTTTTACAGGGGAAGTGACATGCGAACCTCTGCCGCTTAATGCAAGCAATAAGCCTTATTCGCAGAGTTCAAAGACTGTGTCTGTTACTACTGATGATGCAGCTGACTTTGCTCCAGGAACATATTACCTTGCAATCAATCCGGGTACTTATGTAAATGGATTGAAGTTGACATTCGACAACGGCTCAGCTGATGTAGTAGTTAATACACCGTCAAGTGTTGTGTTGAAGGCCGGTGATGTCGCTAATGTAGGTACAGTTGGTAAACTTGATTTCCCATCTCCAACAACTCCATTTGCGCCTTCACTCTACGTTGAGAACGGCGTTAATATGGGTGTTGTATTCTGGGCTGATCCAGCAGATCCTACTAAAGGTAAGGCTATTTCGGGTCTCTCAGCTGAAATTACATGGCATGCTAGCCAAAAAACTTTTGACGATGCTTCAAGTTTCGCTAGTGAAGATTCAAAGGCAAACTTTGAGTATTTGCTAAACAGAGATGATTATAAAGCTAATAAGGGTAACTATGCAGCTATTGGTTTCTGTGAGTCTCTCGGTGCAGGATGGCGTCTTCCATCAATTCCTGAGGTAGAAGATATTTTCAGAGCTTGGTCTGGATGTAATGCAGATCTTAGTACTGCGGCAGCAGCAGAGATTGCTTATACCCTTAATAATGACGCAGCAACAGCATTCGATAATCTCCTTCTCCAATGTAAGGATAATGATTTAGGAATGTTAGTAAAAGGATCAGGTGTTGCCAACTGGTATTGGACATGTCAATCAGACCCAAGCACGAAGAAAATTTATAGAGTTAAGATAGCTACAAGCTATTTTATTGGAGCAGCTAATGCAACAAATAAAATGCTTGTTCGTTGCGTACGTGATGTTGAAATAAAGTAATTTATAATTTGATTCAATGAGAAAATCATTATCAATAATTCTTGCAGCCTCTCTCGCACTTTGTGTTTCCTGTGCAAAACAGGAAATACAAGGTGGAGGGCAAAGCTCTGGAACTAATGAACCGATAGGTAGTGATATGGACTATATCACTGCTGTAGGTCCTGGTACCCCTGTTAAGACCGTAGTAAATAATGATACAAAGGTCTTTTGGGCATCTGGAGATAAGATTGGTATGTTTTCATTTGGCGCTGCCACTGCTGTGTATACCGCTAAGTTGGATGAACCTTCTCCTCAAGCTACTTTTGGAAGAACATCTGACAATAAACCGACTATGGTTTCTGAAAAATACTATGCAGTATATCCATCATCTGCAGTTGTTAAATGGAATCTGTCTACTGAAGTAGAGGAGCAGGTAGGGCCATTCTGTTATGTCAATGTTCCTAAGCAGCAAACTGCGGCAGTTGGATCATGGGATCCTAAGTCAGCTATATTGGTCGCATCAAGTCAGACTAATCAGCTTGCTTTTAAACACGCTGTCTCATATATCCGTTTTGAGGTAACCGAACAGACAGGCATATTTGTGTCAGTGAGACTGTTATCTAACAATAAAGAAATGTTGTCAGATTCCCATGCGTCTGTTCAGTATGGCACATCTGGTGAGGTCTTAGTGACTCCTGGTGTGACAGCAAGCGATTATATCAGTCTTCGTACTTCCGACAATGAAACATTTGCTCCTGGTGTGTATTATATCGCCTTGCTACCTGGTGAATTTACAACAGGTTTGACTCTAAGCTTTACTGATGCTCAGGGAATGGTTGCTGAAAAGAGAGTTGGACAGCTTACTCTCAATGCAGGTGAGGTGTCTGATTGGGGACCGATTCCGGCATTGACATTTGCTGAGGGAAGAACTCCACTTGAAATAGCAACAGTATTTAAGGAGAATGATATCAATCAGGGTGTAGTTTATTGGGTTGATCCAAATAATCCTTACAAAGGCAAGGTTATTTCTGCCTCTTCTGCAGAGACAATGGATTGGTCAGAGAACTACTATCAGTACTACTTATGGACTGATAAGATTCAGAGTCAGGATGATGGACTTCTCAACTATAATCAGTTCCACTCTTCAGAAGTATATACAAGCCAGATGGAGAAATTCTATGCCTTGTATTATTGTGAAAAAATGAGGGAGACTCATGGAGGAAACTGGTATCTTCCAGCTCCTAAGGAATTGAGAACGCTCTGTCAGGTTTACTATGGTTTGTCGGAGCTCCCTCCTGCAAGTGCAACCGTAACAGACTATCGTTTTGAAAATTCTGTGCTTCTTCAGAGCGCAATGAATGCCAAAGCAGATTTCGATGCAGCCCTTAGACAGTTAGGAGAAACTACTACAGCTACCTTGGACGGAGACGCCAATGCTGATGGTGTAAGCGATAATAATGGCTATGGCACAGCTGATGGAGTTTCATATTGGTCATCAAAGGTTAATACAGGCGGCGAGGTACAATATGTGAATATCGGAGCTTATTATGTTCAGCGTACCGGTAAACTGCCGGCTACATGCTATGTTCGCTGTGTTCGCGATGTTGCAATTGGAGGTGAAGGCAGTAATCCTGGTGAAGGAGAAAACCCTGGTGAGGGTGGCGAAGGTACCAATCCAGGTGGTGGTGAAGGTACCAATCCAGATGGTGGTGAAACAGGAGGAACTGACCCGGAAACTAATTTGGGTGAGACAACTTCTGGAATTGACCCTCTCAATCCAATAGATATTTTCAATAATGGTAACAATGGTAATACAGATAATACGCTTAAGCGTGTTAGCCTTATTGGAGATTCGATTACAACATTTGAGGGTACACTAGTTACGAACTTTCCTAACTCGGAAAACGGTGGTGCATACTATCCGACTGGTAATGTGACATCTGTTACCAACCAGTACTGGCATAAACTCATTTATAATAAAATGAACAATGCTGTTCTCGAAGTAAACAACTCACTGAGAGGATCGTGTGTAGTCAGACGTGACACTCATCCAGATGCTGACTATCCTGCTCGTGTACAGTTGCATGGTCTCGGTAATCCGGACATTATCTTCATCCATGGTGGTACAAACGACTGCTCGAAGCATAGTGCAGATTATGCTCCAAGACCTGGTTTTTACAGAGCAGATATGTATCCTGGTGATGCCTACGCCGGTATGGCACCTTCTACACTTCCTACAACAGCTGAATTCAAGGCAGTCTATGATGCTGCCGAAGCTGCTGATACATGGGAGAAGATCGTTGCTTTGGAGGATGGATATTTCGTGCATGCCTATGTAAAGCTTCTGAATATGATACGCTTCAAGCATCCAAATGCAAAGGTGGTCATGATCATTGGTGATGCACTCACCAAACGAGCGCAGCAGGCTATACTTGAGATCGCTGATCATTATGGCCAGCTCTATGGCTATAAGTGCGTTAATTTCTTTGGATTGGCTGACAGCATTTCTAAAGCAAGTGGTGCACATCCTGATGATGCCGGATTCACATATATGGCTGAAAAGATTTACGCTGAAGTAGGCTCATATATCAATGCAAAATAAACGTATGAACATATTAAAGAAATCATTTGCTACTGTTGCTGTTATGTCATTGGCAACAGTAGCATTTGCCCAACCTGCACTACAAGCACCGCATCCACTTGAGCATGCATTTGCGAATCATGATTCTAGAACAGAAATCGTCCTTCCACAAGTAAACGGGATGAATTTCTACAAGGCTGACCTGCATATCCACACAATCTATTCAGACGGAGATGTGACTCCTGATATGCGTGTGCTTGAGGCTTGGCATGATGGTCTTGACATCATAGCGATTACAGACCATATGGAATATCGCCGCATAGAGCGCGAAATGTTACAATATATGGATCGCTATGTGCGTGAGGAGTTTCGTGAAAAGGGACCTGTCAATACTAACATCATGCGCCAGGGACCAGACTCGCTCGGAGTCCTGGTGGATTTCAATGTGGCTTATAAGTCTGCGGCAAGAAAGGCAAAGAATTATGGCCTACTTGTGGTGCGAGGAGTGGAAGTTACCAGAAAACACAATGGAGACTACAATGCTCTTTTTACTACTGACAACAACGCTATCTATGATCCAAGCCTCGAGCAGACTTTGCGTAATGCACGTGCTCAGGGAGCGTTCATAGTCCATAATCATCCAGACTATGATTCCAACACTGCAAACAACATTACCCCTGTTGCCAACGGTCTATATGAGAAAGGCCTTATTGACGGCGTAGAGGTGGCTAATGGAAGAAAGACGTGGTCATACCTTTATTCACATGCCGTTGCAGGAGGCTATACTCCGATGGCAAATAGTGATGCTCATGAGTATATATATTGGAAGTATGGATGTCCTGGCGACCATGAGATCCCACGTTATCGTAATATGAATCTCATTTTGGCTAAGAGTCTGACTGAAAATGATATTCGTGACGCGTTAAAAGCAGGTAATGGCATTGCCTATAGCAACAATAATCTTGTAGGCAAATGTGAACTTTTGAAGGCTCTTTTTGGAGCAAGTGTTGAGTTTAGAATCCAGCGCACAGCATCCACGCAGCATCATATCATAGCTGTAAACACTTCGTCATTGCCATATTATTTCAAGATTGGCAACGCTGAGCATATACTGAATGCTAATGGCACTCTACATCTGACGTTGCCTAAAGATGTTCAGACTGTTGACGTTGCTGTCCTGAATATGTGGTACGGCAACGATGAACATCCAGTCATATCTGTTGAATTGAAGTAAATTTGAAATAAATGAAAAGAAGTATACTATTAGTTGGAGCCGTTTGTCTGTCGCTTCTCTCTTATGCGCAGAAGGCGCCTAAGAAATCATTCTCTACAGAAAATGATCCTAATGTGATCCAGTGGCAGAATGGAGCGCAGGTGAATCTATCAGATGGTTTTGAAGGTAAGGGTATAGTGTATTCTGCAGAGGTGGCAGAAGATAAGACATATTTTTGGGGAAGGGGAGCAGGCCGTACTGAAGAAGGTAATTGGCTTGCAATATATCCCGCATCTGCTTTAAGGAAATGGGAGGAAAATATCTTATACTTTAATATCCCTCATGAGCAGATTGCCAATAATGTCGAAGCTCCGATGTATAGCCGCACAACTGACTCGGAGTTAAACTTCAGTCCGCTGACGGCTTATCTGAAGTTCACTCTTGCCCCAGATGTACCACCTGTTAAGGAAATACGTCTGACTACTACTAAGTATATTTCAGGCTCATATAAGATTGATCTATCGGTCAAGAATCCGGGAGTCGCACTAGATACGGGAGATAGATTCAGAGAACTCATTCTTAAACCGCAGAACGGAGGAGTGATACTTCCAGGTGATTATACTATGGCAATCTTTGCTCGTGTCCTTCCAGATGGAATGACTATGGAAATTGTTACTGAAGATGGACAAGTAGCTGTTAAGAAGATTGCTAGAGAAATTAAACTGACTCTAGGAAAAACAAGAGATCTGGGAGTGCTTACTAATCTTGGATTTGATAATAAAGACGCTCAGTCTTCAGTCGGTACACCTTACAAAAATGAAGGTGTTGTCTTTTGGGTAGATCCATCTGACGAAACAAGAGGAAAGGCAGTAGCAGCTGTGGCTGATGTCATGAAGTGGGCGGAGAAGGATGAAATCCATGGTATACATACCTTTAAGGAAAATTACGACAAGGTACATTCTACAGTATTAGCTCTGCCAGCTTATCAGGAAAATCCAGAGAACTATAAGGCCGTATGTGCATGTGAGAAGATGAGACAAACTTATGGTGGAAATTGGCATGTACCATCGGCTACTGAGATGAAGTATCTGTTTAATGCATACTATGGCAAATCAAATCAGACTTTGCCAGAAAACGGAGTTGTTTATACAGATGCTGGATCTGTTGCTGCTGCAGCACGTTTCGATGCTCAGCTTGAGGCTATCGGTGGAGAGAAAATGTTTGCAAAAACTAGTCATTACTGGATTTGTGGTCAGAACTCAAGTGGTAAGATGCAGTACATTAATATGAAGTCTTTCCATAACGGAAATGACGTTCAGACTGCTGAAAAATATGTCCGCTGTGTACGAGATTTCAGTACATATACTGAAGATGGCAGTTCTGTATTCCCTAGGACAGATGCAGGAAAGGTTATAAAGAAGGAAGCAAGTAAACAAATCGCCGATGTTGTATGGGATACAACTTACACTGTGACCAAAGGTCTAGAATATTACCAGATGGTGATTCTCACTGAGGCATACGAGAAGATGGACATGTATCTTCTTAGAGTCGATCAGTCGCAGGGTCTTGATGTTAGAGCCGCTACCTCTGGAAATGCTAATCCTCCAACATGGGTAAGACAGATTCCTTCAGAAATGGCTGCCCATATGGACTCTCCTGAGAAGCCTCTATATGCTTTGGTAAATGCTGACTTCTGTGAAAACAGACTTCCGATCAGACCTCGTGGTCCTCATCATGCTGATGGTAAGATTATCGTCTCATCGTATAGCATTGATCCAAAACTGCCTCAGCAGGCTTTGAGTTATGTAGGTGTGACATTCGAGGGTAAGATGGTCATTGGCTATAATGCAGAATATCAGGTTGCAAAGAAATCTTTGAAGGAATGTACTGGAGCAGGTGTTATCTTGCTTAAGGACTATGAAATCCAGGGGGGCTATGTTAATGACCCAGGTAGAGACCCACGTACCGCACTAGGATATACTGCTGATAACATCGTGTGGATTCTTGCTGTTGACGGTAGACACAAGGGTACAGAAGGAATGACTTATATGGAGATGGCTACTATCTTCAAAGCATTGGGCTGCGTGGATGCTGTAAACCTTGACGGTGGTGGATCGACTCAGATGCTTGTAAGGAATCCGCAGACTGATAAGATTGAGATGCGCAACTGGCCATCAGATCCAACAGTCGGATTTGGAGGCCGCGAACGAGCTAGACTCAATGGATGGGTGGTAATGAAGCGTTAGTTGATAATGAAAATACTCCTGAAGACATTAATCGGTATAGTGCTGCCAGTTATGGTTTCTTGTGTTAACGAGGAACCATCTAATGAGGTGTCTCCTGGAGGACAGACGGGAATGGACGTCGTTACTGCAACTAGCATAACACCCCTTGAAGGAAGCAATCTGTTGTGGGAGAACAAGGATTGCATAGCTTTGAGATATCAAGAAAATGCCAATGCGGAGCCATTGTCGTGTATGTATACAACGACAATGGCAGCTCCGAAGGCCGTTGCAACATTCAAGAGGAATTCAGGTTCCGCGATAATACCCAATAAAGTAGGAGACCGATATATTGCAGTATATCCCGCTTCTTTAAATTGCTTGAATTGGGCAAAAGAACCATATGTTTTGCTTGCTCCGAATTCAGAACAGATTGTCAAAAATAAGAAGATAGACCGTTCTTCAATGGCTATGATTGCCTCAGGTGATGATTCGGAATTTACTTTTCAGCATGTCCTTTCCTACGTTAAATTTACAGTTACTGCCGGTACATCCCCATTCAATAAAGTGACAGTGTCTTCTGGTGACGCCTCACAATATATGGCCTCACGAATAAGGGTTGATTTCGATGAATTCTTTACCTATTCATTAGACACTTCTGACTTGACTGACGGACAGGCAAAAAAACAAGTATCTTTTGCTACTGCAGACGGCAGCAACTTTTCGCAGGGTACATATTATATTGCAATAAATCCAGGCACGTATTCTAAAGGAATTAAGCTGACATTTGAGAATGCATATGAGTGTACTGTGACAGAAAAATTTCCTGAATCATATACGACAAAGCCGGGTGAGGTGATTGATGTCGGCGAGTTGGGATACCTTGACTTCCAGATAACCTTACCACATGTCGGAGTATACAAAAAGGACAATGTTAAGCTTGGAGTAGTGTTCTATGCCGACCCTCGTGATCCGGCGAAAAGAAAGGTGGTCTCTTCTTCAAGTACTATCGCTCAATGGGCAACGTCCAACGATAAGTGGAGAATCAGCGGTTCAAAGGAAGATTATGATTATGTTCACGCTATAGTCACTTCATCAGATAAATATATTGAAAATCCAGATGATTTCCCTGCTGTACGGTTCTGTGAACAAATGAGGCAGGATTATGGTGGCAACTGGCATGTGCCTTCATTAAGTGAATTGAACATGTTGTTCAATGCATATTATGGAAAGCAGTTCGATGACGAATTGTCAGAGAGTGTGGAGTATTCAGACTCAAGGTCACAGCTTGCCGCGCAGTACTTTGATTCATTGCTTGAATCCATAGGTAGTGAGAAGATGCTGGCACAGACAAATGAATATTGGACATGTGGACAGAATTCAAACGGAAATGTGCAGTTTGTCAATATGCAGAGATACCTCAATGGAAATGACAGCCAGTTGAAATCGAGGTATGTGCGTTGTGTCCGCGATGTTGACGACAATATCTCAGATGATACCAAAGTCTACCCTCAGACAAATTTCGGAAAGCTTTTCAAAGGTGATATGTCATCAAGAATCGTAGACGTGGTGTGGGATACCACATATAATGTTACACGCGGCTTAGACTATTACCAGTTCCAGGTCATCACTGATGTACAAGAAAAACTGGATCTCTATCTATTGAGGTGTGACATGTCAAAAGGACTTGATGTCAAGACTGTGATATCTACAGAAACCACATCTTCAACCTGGCATTTGCAAAATCTTAGAGATATGGCTGCTGGTATAAGTACAGATGCCAATCCTGTATATGCCATAGTCAATGCAGACTTCAGTGATAAACGTACACCTATCAGACCGCGTGGCCCTGTACATTGCAATGGTAATGTATGGTGTTCAACCTTCAGTCTAGATCCTGAATATACGCATCAGGGATTGAGCTACATAGGCATGACGCACGACGGGAAAATGACTATTGGGCTACGCGAAAATTATGAGTCTGCCAAGTCATCACTGAAAGAATGTACTGGAGCAGGTTATATTTTGTTAGAAGATTCAAAAATCGTTGGAAGAGGTTCCACTTCCAGAGATCCTCGTACTGCGATTGGATATACTTCGAATAATATTATATGGATGCTTGCTGTAGATGGTAGACACAAAGGAACAGAGGGCATGACTTATTCGGAGATTTCAACTATATTCTTTGATCTAGGTTGTGAGTCGGCTGTAAATATGGATGGAGGAGGATCAACTCAGATGCTCACAAGAAATCCATATACGGGTAAACTTGAGATGCGCAACTGGCCATCAGATCCAACAGATGGGGAAGGCGGCCAGGAACGTCCACGACTGACTGCTTGGGCAATTGTAAAGAAATAATTAATTTAACTCTATCTAATATGAAAAGAACTTTATTGATGGCACTACTTGTGCCGACTATTCTGTTTTCGAACCTCATTAATGCATCAGCATGGGGACAGGTTGGACATTCTACTATTGCTCAGGTAGCACAGAATCATCTTACTCCTAAGGCTAAAGAAGCCTTGCATAGGTATCTTGATGGACTTCCACTTGCAATCATTGCATCCGATGCCGATGTGTACAGAGCTTTTTGGACTGTGGATCTCGGATTCATTCCAACAAATCCTGATGATGCACGTGTAACTTGGCTTACTGATTTTGACTTTTCGACACCTTTGAATATTTCTCCATGGACTCATTCTATTACTGTCGACATGGAGTTCAACTGCTATCCAACTGACAACCTTAATGGCGCATATATCAACAATGCGGCTTACTATATTGACAAGTTAGCTGCAGAATTGAAGGAGAATGCAGAGAATATGGATCCGTTCGAGAGGTATAAGGCAATCGCAATCATTGTTCATCTAATGGGTGATATGCATTGTCCAATGCACATTGTTTATCTTCCTGACAATGTAAATAAAGGACATTACTTTGTCTATTGGAAGGGAAAGCAGCAGAAGATGCATGTTATCTGGGATGGTAGAATCTTTGACGATTATTATAAATGGGGTTTCCTAGATATGGCTTATCTTGTGGATACAGCTTCTCCTGAGCAGATTGCCGATATTACTAAGGGTACCGTTTATGATTATGCTTCTAGCAGTGCACGTGACAGTTGGCCAGTTGTAAGTCAGTATGTGGAAGGTGATCCACTTCCTAAGTCGTATGCAACCGATATTCGTCCTGTTCTTTTCTCACAGCTTCGCAATGGTGGCTACCGTCTTGCTGCAATCTTTAACGAAATCTTCCAATAACAGATTATGAAATCAAGATTGATATCTGTACTTATACTGTTGCTGTTCACATGTTTTCTGAGTGCATCAGCGCAGAATAAAGTTGATTCGAACGAGTACGATGTGTTCCTGCTGATCGGTCAGTCAAATATGGCCGGCAGGGGATACATGACAGAGAAGGATAAGGAAGTCTTTGATAAGAATGTCTTTATCCTCAATGATGCAGGTGAGGTGGTACCGGCAACTAATCCGTTGAACCAATATTCATCGATCAGAAAGGGAATGTCCATCCAGCGTATCAACCCTGGCTTCAGCTTCTCCAAGAAGATTGCGAAAAAGACTAAACGTAAGATTCTCTTGGTCGTGAATGCGCGTGGAGGAACAACTCTGTCTCAATGGACTAAAGGAGAAGGGGGAGAGGGTTACTATGAAGAAGCCGTACGCCGCACAAAGCAGGCTATGCAATACGGTACCCTCAAGGCTATCCTCTGGCATCAAGGATGTGGCGATTCAAAGAAAACAGATGTATATCTTGACAAGCTAGCTGTCTTTGTCCAGAATCTCAGAACTGACCTCGGAGCTGATGTGCCGTTCATCGCTGGTGAATTAGGACAGTGGCGCAGCAATGTTGCTGCATTCAATGAGATGATTCATTCCATCTCAGAATATATTCCAGATTCAGATTGGGTTTCAAGTGATGGCGGAGTGCCTATTGCATCTCCAGACCCTGAAGGAAAGCCAAACATGAAGGACCCTCATTTTGATCGCAAGAGCCTGATCATCATCGGTAAGAGATACGCTGACAAGGTTCTGAATATGTGCTACTAAGCAATCAGTATAGCTCTGCAAGGGGAGCCATCGGCTCATCTGCTGGTCCGACTGTCTGAGATTCTTTTGGCGATGACAGGGATGTATCCAAGCATGATGATGGAAAAACGCAACTAAATGAGTATATTTGAGCTATGGAATATCTATCAAAACAAAGATTTGACGAGCTGTTGGCCGAATTGAATTACCTTATCGATGTGGTTTATCCCGAGGTGAGGGAGAATGTCGCAGAGACTAGTGCGCAGGGTGACCGAAGCGAGAACGCAGGTTACCGTGAAGCAAGACGAATTCAGGCGAAGACCATCAGCCGTATTAAATTCCTGCAGAGGGTTTTGGAAAATTCCAGAGTTATAGATCCGGAGGCTCTTCCGAAAGATCGCGTTTGCCTTCTAAGTACGGTCGAATTCACGAACCTGGCGACAAATACCCGCATGAAGTTCCAGATAGTCAGTCCTCACGAGATGGATCTTGAAGCAGGAAAGATTTCTCTGAAATCACCGATTGGCGCCGCACTAATGGGCAAGAAGGTTGGTGAAATAGCTGAGGCTCAGGTCCCATCCGGAACTCTTCGTCTTAAAATAGAAAGCATCACGCTTGACTGATGCACTAATGCACGTCGTCCGGCTGGCGTCATCAGACCACGGTCTTCAAGATCTTGGCATCTCTGTTTATTAAGTTCTGTCCAGTGACTTTTCTTCCTTCTGGGAGATAGTCTCTGGGCAAGTCTTCCATCCGGGAGCCTTTTAAGGGTACTGTCAATCCACCCGAAGCATAGAGCTTCTTCCACAACGTCAATATAGGGGAGGACTCCAGATGGGGGAGTCTTACTCCTGCTCATGACCACCCAGCACTCCTTCTCTTTGGAGTGATTTTCCTGCAACCACGCTCTGAGTTGTGAGCGCTCTGAGAATTCTAATAGCAGCGTGATTTCCATAGGTGTTCCATTTAGCAGGATAAAGTTAAAAGAGACAAGTTATAAGTTTTCAGATCTGAGGGTAATGACTGTAACTTCTGGGTTTACGCCTATGCGGAATGGGGCAGTGCAGCCTAGGCCGACATTGATGTATAATGTCTGATATCCGTTGTCATACCTGCCTGCAATCTCATTGAATGACCATTTGGCGGGAGTCCAACCGAATATCTTGATCTGTGCGCTATGAGTGTGTCCGGAAAGAGTAAGAGGAATATCTGTTTCTGGCAGAACCTCAGCTTTCCAGTGGCTTGGGTCATGTGTGAGCAGAATTCGGAATCCGTCAGTTCCCTTCATCGCTTTCTTCAGATCGCCTCGATGAATGGTAGGGAAGCCTTGGTTGTTGAAGTTGGCATTATCTACTCCCAGAAAGGTAATCTTTGAACCATCATCTACCTCTACTACTGCATTTTCGTTCCTGAGAAGATTCCATCCGAGGACGCTTTCCTGATATTCAGCGAGCTCCTCTACGGCTTTCTCTCTGTTATAGTTTTGCTTGAATCCATAGATCATAAAGTCGTGATTTCCAAGCACTGAGATGATTCCGTGAGTGGCGGATATCTTTCTTAGGATATCCGTGTAAGGTTCAGCCTCGCTTCTTCCGATAGTGACCATGTCGCCAGTAAAGCAGACAATGTCTGGACAATGCTTATTTATCTCTTCGATAAATGTATTGAGGCGCTCAGGTGAGTCATCGAAAGTGGAGAGATGAAGGTCAGAAATATGCACAATCTTGAATCCGTCAAAGGCCTCAGGTATATCCTTATGAGTATACTCAAACGCTACAGACTCTACTTTCCATCTTCCCCAGAAATACCCATATGCCAATAAGCTCCAGAATAACGTAGCAATAATAAGCGCTGCTATTCCGAAATATTTATAGCTAAGACCAACTCCTGCAATCTTACAACCCACCCATCCTAAAAACCAGAGGATGTGCGGAATCAGCGCCAGGATGAGTCCAGCTATTATGCATAAGATTATCAACATACTTCGCTTGCTGTTCATGATATTACTGATTGATATACTCTATCAGTTTATCAATTTCGGCATCAGTGGTTGTCCACCCGGTTACGAAACGCACGACACTTTCGGTTTCTCCTCGCGGTCCCCACATCTCGAAGCTGACATTTTCCTTCAACTTGTCAACCACATCGTTTGGAAGTCTGAAGAACTGCTGATTGGTAGGGGAGTCTACCTCTACTGTATAGCCTTTTGCAACAAATGCTTCTTTTAGGCGAACGGCCTTCTGGACTACTTCACGTGCGATTTCATAATACAATCCGTCAGTAAAAAGTGTTTCGAACTGAACTCCCAGCAATCTGCCTTTGGCCATCAAGGCTCCATGCTGCTTGATGAGTGGCACTGGATGCTTCAGCAATTCAGGATTAGTGATCACGACTGCCTCTCCGAAGAGTGCTCCGACTTTGGTACCGCCAATATAAAATACGTCACTAAGTCTTGCAATGTCAGCAAGAGCAACATCATTTTCCTCTGCAACAAGACCATATCCTAGACGAGCTCCGTCAATGAATAGGGGAATCCCAGCACCATGACACGCTTCGCTCAAATCCTCCAATTCCTTCAAGGAATATAAGGTACCATATTCAGTTGGGAAAG
>JAEIGA010003003.1_pt1 | contig 26580 bp, 23 predicted proteins | sample 9270691 | NCBI WGS metagenome assembly JAEIGA01 (sample SAMN17057246, study PRJNA624740) | gut metagenome | biome: biome; isolation source: fecal sample | host: Bos grunniens | place: China: Xizang | collected 2019 | reverse complement strand
TGTTCATCAGCAGTGAGGACTCGGCGGCAAAGGCTGAAGAGGGTGATATTTTATCTGCATCGGTCAATCTTGAAAAGGTCGGCAGTGATTATAAAAACCGTCGGTTTGCCGAAAGGGTGTTTATTGAGGCTGAGTGCTCAGAGGTTGAAATTATAGGCCATAGAGAGTCACTTTATACTCGCTTAATTGATATTCGCAAGGCAGTCAGGCAGTGTATCAGAGAGTATACCGACGGCGATAGCGCCGCACTTTTAGACGGTATTTTATTGGGTGGTACTGCCTATTTAAGCGAACAGACCTACAGTGCGTTTAAATCCTGCGGTGTTTTGCATATTACGGCGGTTTCGGGTATGCATATCAGTGCCCTTTGTATGATGTTGGCGTTTTTGCTTCGGTATATTATGAGCCGCCGAAAGGCGTCGGCGTTAGCTTTGCTTCCGCTTATGGTCGAAATTATGCTGGCAGGCTTTACACCGTCGGCGGTAAGGTCGGGCATAATGTGCTCGATAATACTGCTTGCAGACTGCATTACCAAGCGGGCAGACGGATTAAATTCCTTGGGAATTGCCGTTGTGTCAATGCTTATATTTAACCCTTATTATATATGCAATTTGGGGTTCCAGCTGTCCTCGGCTGCCGCGGCAGGAGTTATATTGGTTTTGCAGTATGGCTCAACGTTGGCAAACCGGATAATAAAATTTGATATTAAATATATCTCGGAGTTTTTAAGAGGGCTCATCCTTACCGCAGTGCAAACAATAGGCGCAACTGTTTTTACATTGCCTTTTCAAATTACATCCTTCGGCTTTGTTTCAACGGTAATTTTGCCTGCTAATATTTTAATTTGTACGGCTTCGGTTGTGACAATGTTCTTTACTGTGGTTGGTGCAGTATTGCACTTTGTACCTCTTTTAGACTTTTTGGCGGCAATTCCGTTTGCGGTAGCCGATTGGCTCGCGAGGTATATGATAGCGGCAGTAAAGCTATTGGCCGAGGTGCCGTTTTCGTATATTCCGTTTGGCAGTACATCGGTTGTGCTTTGGTGCGGTGCTTCACTGATTGTGGTTGCAGTTTGGATGCTTTTTAACCGCTTAGGCGGTGTAAGACTTGTGTCAATTTCGGTAATAGGCTTACTTCTGGTTACACTTTGGTCGGATTACATATTTTCACGTGATTTAGCTGCTGTTACGGTGCTTAATTGTGAAAAAGGGTTTTGTTCGGTAGTGACATATGAGAAAACTTGTGTTATAATAGGTTGCAAAAGCGGTTATAATTACGCGTTGACCGACTATATGCACGAGAACGGTATTGCTAAGGCTGAAATGCTTTTGCTTATTTCGGATGACCCTGATGTCTTCGGCGGATATGGTTTTATTAAAAGAAATGTTGATACCGAAACCACTGTTATTGCTGAGAACTTCAGTAATTCGGCGGTGATTTCAGGACGTCTTGAAATTGTCACAGACGGTCAGATGCTTAATACTGATGACGGTAAAATTACGGTTGTGCCGCATCTCATTAAAGATAGCTGTGTTTATGAATTAAGGGTTGCCGACAAGGTGATATTGGTTGGCTTCGAAGGGTTTTCGGCTCAGGATATCGGAATTACCGAAGCCGATATTATTGTCAGCGGCAAGGGATTGCCCAAAGGCATAGAATCAAAAATGACATTGGTGCTTAACGGATACGGTGCGACTCAAGGGTCGGCTTCAAAAAGCCAAATTATTTCGGTTGGCTCAAAAGACGTAACTGTTAAGTTTAAAACGGGAAAGGGGATGAGTGTATATGCAGGATAAGTCAAGGCAGATGTATTCAGGTGATGCTGAAATTAAAAATGCAATCAAATCCGGCTGCTTTAAGCCTTGCTATCTCATTTTCGGTGAGGAGCATTACCTGATAAAAAACTATTTAAGGCAATTTGAAAATGCGGTTGAGGGTTTTCGAGAGTTTAACATTAACCGCTTTGACTCCAACGCTTCGGTTCAGGAGGTATATGATGCTGCAAACAGCTTTCCGATGATGAGCCCGTATCGGGTGGTTACCTTTTGCGATTTCCCGTTTGAAAAGGCAACTGCCGCCGAGACCGAAAGGCTTTATAAAATGCTGCACGATATTCCGTCTACGACCATATTTGTTATGTGGTATGAAACGGTTGAAATCAACCCTAAAAAGCCCGGTGATAAGCTTTCTAAAATTATAAAAGAGGTAAGGTCAGCCGGCGGCGAGGTGGCTTATATAGGCCGCAGACCTGAAGCTGAAATTATCAAAATTTTGCAAAAGGGTGCCGCAAAACGCAAGTGTCAAATAGATAATTATACGGCCAGGTATATGCTTGAGACCTGCTCGGATGACCTTAATACCTTGGTTAATGAGCTTGAAAAGCTATGCTTATATTTAGGTGAAAATGGCGTTATTACAAAGGAGACAGTAGATAAGGTTTGCTCACGCTCGGTTGAGGCAGTGGTTTACAATGTCTCAAAAAACCTGTTAAGAGGTGACCTTCAGGGCGCCTTAAGTCTTTTGGATGACCTGTTTTATATGAATACCGACCCGGTGCTGATTTTTAATATTTTGACTTCGGCTTATATTGATATTTACCGCGTTTTTGCAGGAAAACCTTCGGGTATGCGTGTCAATGATATCGCAAAAGAGTTCGGCTACGGAAATACAGCCTTCCGCTTGAACGACGCCGAAAGGGATTTGAAGAAATTTACCGAAAAGCAGCTTATTCATTCACTTGATGTTCTTCAAGAGTGTGACAGGTTGATAAAGGGCTCGCGAATTGAACCTCGTACAGCACTTGAGAGTACCTTAGTCAAGCTGGCATTGATCGCCGAGGGAAAACAATGATACACTTAAATGAAGCAGTGATTGTCGAGGGTAAATACGATAAAATAAAGCTCAAGGGTTTTCTTGATGCCGAGATTATTACTACCGACGGCTTTGCTATTTTCAAAAACCGAGAAAAGCTTGATATGATACGTCGAATTGCCGAAAAAAGAGGAATTATAATTTTGACCGACAGTGATTCGGCAGGCTTCGTAATCAGGGGACATTTAAGCGGATTTATTGACCCTAAATATATAAAAAACGTGTATGTTCCCGAAATAAAGGGTAAGGAACGCCGAAAGGAAAAGGCATCGGCTCAAGGTCTGTTGGGTGTTGAGGGACTGAGTGAGGAAATTATTGTTGAAGCTTTAAAAAAAGCAGGTGTCGGAGCTGACGGCAGTACCGAGGAAGGACCGAAAATTACAACAGCCGATCTTTATAAGGCGGGACTTTTGGGGGCCGATAACAGTCGTAAAGCAAGGGAAAAGCTTCTTGAAAACCTTGATTTACCGAAAGGTATGTCAACTAAGCAAATGCTTACGGCACTGAACTCACTTTATACCCGTGATGAGCTGTTAAAACTTTTGTTGGAGGAAAATGATGAAGTCTGATAACATTCGTCTGCGTTTAATTAAGGTTTTGGAAATATTAAGGCAAAAAAGTGACCCTGAGCATCCCGTTTCCTCCGGTGAAATTTTAGATGAGCTTAAAAAATACGGAATCGAGGCCGAGCGTAAGTCAATATACCGTGATATTGAGGCACTCAGGGATTCGGGGCTGGATATTGTATTGACCGGTATTCCGAAAAAAGGGTATTACCTTTCGACAAGAGCCTTCAGTCTGCCTGAAGTCAGCTTTTTGATTGATGCGGTGCAGTCGGCAGGCTTCATCCCGAAAAACGGTACCAAGAGCTTAGTTAAAAAGCTACAGAGCCTGTTGAGTGAGCATCAGTCGGTCGAATTAAAGGACCGCGTGTGTATTGATAACCGCTTAAAAAGTAATAATGAGTCGGTTTATGATACCATTGAAATATTGAACGAGGCGATAAAAGCACATCGCAAGGTGAAAATTCAGTACGCAAAAAGCTATCTTGACGGTACCGAGCTTAAGGTTAACTGTAAGGAAATGGTGGTTAGTCCGTATGCATTGCTTTGGGAAGCTGACCGTTATTATCTCATAGGAAATAACAAGAAATACGATAATATCACACATTTAAGGGTTGACCGTATTGCGGAGGTTTCGATAATGCGTGAGGACTGGCGCCATTTTTCCGAGGTTTCGGAATACAGTCAAAGGTTTGATATTGCCGATTATTCCCGAAAAACCTTTAATATGTTCGGCGGTGAAAAGCAGAGAATTGATTTGGAATGTAAAATTGAGTTGCTTGACCAGATTACCGATAGGTTTACCGACGGCATTTTTATCCGTCACGGAAAACAAGAGCCGACCTTTAGGTTTTCCACCGATGTATTGGTCAGTGACGGACTGGTCGGCTGGCTTATGCAGTTCGGCGGAGATATCAAGGTTTTATCACCCGAGTCATTAAAGCGGCGTGTCTTAGCCAACGCCGAAAGGCTGGTTGAGGTTTACGAAAAATAAGGAAGTTCGAGGGTTGACAATTCGGCAACCTCAAAAATGCGATTACAAAATGCTGTTTTTTAGCTGATTTTGTTTTCGCATTTATTATTTTATTTTTATTTGCAAAAATTAAGAAAAAAACCTTGCAATATGAAAATACTTGTGTTATAATACTTCGGCTTAGAGTATGCCAAACTTTAAGCTACAAAAATTCACACGTATCCTGCTATGACGAAACGGTGTCGGGAATTCCCCGAAAAGCCGTCAATAAATCAGGATGCGGCGGTATAACCGAAGGAGGAAATATTATGGCAGTAGTATCAATGAAACAGCTGCTTGAGGCCGGTGTTCATTTCGGACATCAGACCCGCCGCTGGAACCCGAAAATGGCTGAGTACATTTTCACCGAGCGTAACGGTATCTATATCATCGATTTGCAGAAGACCGTTAAGAAGCTCAACGAGGCTTATCTTTTTGCCCGCGATATCGCAGCAGAGGGTAAGGACATTCTTTTCGTAGGTACCAAGAAGCAGGCTCAGGATTCTGTTAAGGAAGAGGCTATCAACTGCGGTATGCCTTACGTTAATGCACGTTGGTTGGGCGGTATGCTCACTAACTTCCGCACCATCCGTACCAGAATTGCCCGTTTGGAGCAGCTCCGCAAGATGCAGGAGGACGGCACCTTCGATTTGCTTCCTAAGAAGGAAGTTATCGGTCTTGAGCTTGAGATTGAAAAGCTCGAGAAGTTCTTAGGCGGTATCAAGGATATGCAGAAGGCACCCGGTGCTTTGTTTATCGTTGACCCCAGAAAAGAAAGAATTGCAGTTCAGGAAGCCAAGAAGCTTGGTATTCCCATTATTGCTATTGTTGACACAAACTGCGACCCCGATGAAATCGACGCAGTTATCCCCGGTAACGATGACGCTATCCGCGCAGTAAAGCTTATTGCTTCTACTATCGCAGCAGCAGTTATCGAGGCTCGTCAGGGTGAGGCAGCAGCTCCCGTTGCTGAAGAGGCAGAGGCTGAAGCAGAGGCTACCGACGCTGAATAATTGAAATCAAACGCCGGTGAGAGCCTGAGTCTTTTACCGGCATTTTTGAAATTATAATATTTGGAGGAAATAAAAATGGCATTTACAGCTAAAGACGTACAGGCTCTTCGTGAGAAGACCGGTTGCGGTATGATGGATTGTAAGAAGGCTTTGACCGAGTGCGACGGAAATATGGACGCCGCTGTTGACTATTTAAGAGAAAAGGGCTTGGCTTCGCAGGCTAAGAAGGCCAGCCGTATTGCTGCTGAGGGTACTGTTGCAGTTGCTACCGCTAACGGTGCAAGTGCTGTTGTTGAGGTCAACTCTGAGACTGACTTCGTTGCTTCTAACGACGAGTTTAAGGCATTCGCAGCTAAGGTTGCAGAGGTTGCCGCTAAGACAAATCCGGCAGATGTTGAGGCTTTGTTGGCCGCTAAGGACGACGAGACCGGCAAGACTGTTGACGAATTAAAGCAGGATGTATTCCTTAAGTTCCGCGAGAATATGCAGATTCGCCGTTTTGAGCGTTATGAGGGTGCAGTTGCAACCTATGTTCATATGGGTGGTAAAATCGGCGTTATGGTTAAGTTCGATACCGATTTGGCAGATAATGCAGAGTTTGCAGTAATGGGTAAGAATGTTGCTATGCAGATTGCTGCTATGAACCCCTCTTACCTTGATGAGGCTTCTGTTCCGGCAGAGGTTTTGGAGAAGGAAAAGGCTATTATGGTAGCTCAGATGAAGGAAGACCCCAAGATGGCCAATAAGCCTGAGCAGGTTTTGGCTAAAATCGTTGAAGGTAAAATGGGCAAGTACTTCAAGGAGAACTGCCTTGTTGACCAGACCTTCATTATGGACGATATTGCAGTTGGTAAGTATATTGAGAATACCGCTAAGGCACTTGGCGGCAGCATCAAGGCTGTAAGCTTTGTCCGTTTTGAAAAAGGCGAAGGCATTGAAAAGCGTGTTGACGATTTCGCAGCCGAAGTTGCAGCAATGGCAAAGTAATTTTGTTTTAAAAATTGGAATTTCTGAAAAACCTCACAAAGCTACGGCCTTGTGAGGTTTTTTATGCTTGATCGATTTTGCGGCGGAGGGGTTCAGTTCGCCTACCGTATTCCGACAACCTCCGTTTGCAAATGTTTTCGATTTTTTGTAGACAAATCCACAAATGTGAGGTATAATCATGATGGTTCGTTGAAATTAAGATGGTGAGGTATATCTTATGAAAAAACTTACTGCAATTTTTCTTTTGACCGTTCTGATTTTAACCCTGTGTGCTTGTGGCAAAGGGGAGGGTAATGTTTCCGACCAAAGTATACCGCAAAGTTCCACACAAAACACAGCTTCTGAAAATGATGAAATAGTTTCGACAGATACCGTGACATCTGACACGGAAACCACCGAAAATGGCGACACTCAAAGCACCGAATCGGCCGATTCGTCGACCTTGCCGTCCGAAACGGTCAGCTCGTCCAAAACAGAGGTGTCTTCGAAGGAACAAACCTCCTCCAAGACCGATACCTCGTCCAAAAACCAGATCTCTTCCAAGAATGAGATCACGTCAAGACCCGAGGTCAGCAATCAGGTACATATCGCCCTGAAAGAGTCGGAATACTATCAGTATAGCAATATGACGGCCGACCAAAAGAAGGTTTACTTAAGGTTAAAGACCGCTGCCGTGAGTTATCAGAATTCGGTCGATGTTTCCGACCTTGATTTCACGGTGAACGAGGCTGTTGCGCTGATCCGCTGTTTTGCCGCCGACCATCCGCAGTATTTCTGGATAAGCAACCACGTTTCGGCAACTTATAACCCCGCAACCAACAAGGCGACGGCATGTGTGATGCTGTATTCCGACGGCACCGTGACCGACGATGTTAAAACAGGCAAGAAAGCTGACCGCACCAAGATAAACTCACGCAAGACCGAGGTTGAGGCCAAGGTCAAGGAGATAGTTAGTAGGATCGGCACCGATTGGAGCGATTACGACAAAGAAAAGTACATCCACGACTATCTTGTTGATACCATAAAGTACAACCAAAAGGTGGCTGAAAACCCCATTACCAACGGCAACGTTCATCAGGCGCTCGACGCTTACGGAGCGCTGATCGGTAAGAGTGCTGTTTGCGAGGGCTATGCCAAGGCATTTCAGTACCTTTGCTATACGGTGGGTATTAATGCCAATCAGGTTCACGGACCGGGGCACGAGTGGAACGTTGTAAAGCTGGACGGCGAGTGGTATCAGATCGACGTCACGTGGGATGATCCCATCGTCAGCGGTGGCGGCGATATGAAGACCTATGATTTCTTTAATCTCACAACCAAGCAGATGTTGGCCAAGGATCATTCCATTGACCCCAACAGCCCCTTGACCGTGCCAAGCTGCACCGCAACCAAAAATAAGTATAAAAAATAGCGAAAGGTAAATCGAACAGTCAGCCTACGGACTGTTGAGGACGCCGGTCCTTACAAAGTATATTTACATCAGACGACGCAAAATAAAAACGACCATGGTTTTGAACTGCTCCAATTTGTACTGTCCGCACAAATTGGAGCAGTTCAGTCGAGTGCTCTTTTTTGAAAATTTTCTTTATAATCGAATATTGTTGCAATTGACTTTAGCAGCATAATATTGTAGAATAGAATAGTAAATATAAACCGCCGGAAAAGGCTTGATTAGGATGTGTTAAATATGGAACCTGCATTTAAAAGAATATTATTGAAGCTTTCGGGCGAGGTGCTTGCCGGTGAGCAGAAAACCGGTATTGATTTCGATATGGTCGAAACTGTTTGTAAGCGAATTAAAACTATTGTAGGTATGGGCGTTCAGGTCGGTATTGTTATCGGCGGCGGTAACTTCTGGAGAGGACGTTCTTCAGGCTCGATGGACCGCAACCGTGCCGACAGTATGGGTATGCTTGCCACTGTTATCAACTGCTTGGCGCTTTGTGATACATTGGAGCAGATGGACGTCAAGGCAACCGTAATGACCGCTGTTGAAATGAATAAAATTGCAGAATTCTTTACTGCAAGAGATGCTATAAAGCATTTGGAAGCTGGTGAGGTTGTAATTTTCGGTGCAGGTACAGGCAGTCCGTTTTTCTCGACCGATACCGGTGCCGCACTTCGTGCAGCCGAAATTAAAGCAGATGTTATTTTCAAGGCAACCAATGTTGACGGCGTTTACGACAGTGACCCGAGAAAAAATCCCGATGCCAAAATGTATGATACACTTAGTCATTCTGAGGTTTTGGCAAATGATTTACATGTTATGGATGCTGCAGCGGCTTCTCTTTGCCGCGACCAAGACATAAATATTTTAGTGTTCAACCTTAACGATCCCGATAATATCGTGCGTGCCGTTTCGGGTGAGAAAATAGGAACACTTGTAAAATAAATTTTAAGGAGTATTTTATGAAAACAGTTATCAATAAAACCGAAGAAAAAATGAACAAAACAATGGAAGCTATGACTCGTGATTTCGGTGCAATCCGTGCCGGACGTGCCAATCCTTCAGTTTTAGACCGCCTTACCATTGATTACTACGGTGCACCGACTCCGGTCAACCAAATGGCCGCTGTCTCGGTAGCTGAGGCCAGAGTTTTACAGATTCAACCGTATGACCAGAGTGTTTTGAAGTTGATTGAAAAGGCTATTCTGGTTTCGGATATAGGCATCAATCCACAGAATGACGGACGTGTTATCCGTCTCATTTTCCCGCCGTTGACCGAGGAAAGACGTAAGGAAATTGTTAAGGATGCAAAAAAGATTGCAGAGGATTCCAAGGTTGCAGTTCGTTCGATTCGTCGCGATTCAATTGAAAAGCTCAAGGCTATGAAGAAGAATAACGAAATCACCGAGGATGACCAGTCCAACGGCGAAAAGAAAATCCAGACCTTAACCGACAAGTTCTGCAAGGAAATTGACGATGCTTGTGCCGCTAAGGAAAAGGAAATAATGGAAATCTAAGTAAATTAATGGCGAGAATCCTTGTTGGACTCTCGCCACCTTACACTTGGAGGAAAATTATGATTTTTTTTAAGAAAAAAGCAAAAATAACGCTTAAAAATTGCAAAATACCCGAGCATATCGGCATTATTATGGACGGTAACGGCCGTTGGGCAAAAAAAAGGATGCTCCCGCGTTCGGCAGGTCATGCCGCAGGCTCTGAAAACTTTAAAACAATAGCCCGTTACTGCAATAAAATCGGTGTGAAATACTTGACCGTTTATGCCTTTTCGACCGAAAATTGGAAGAGACCTAAGGCTGAGGTTGACGGTATTATGGATTTGTTGAGGAAATATTTAAAGGATTCGACAAATTTTAAGGCCGAGAATATTAAGCTCCGTTTTATAGGTGAACTGAGCGTTTTGCCGCTTGATATTCAGGAGCTTATAAAAAAAGCTGAGCTTGAGTCGGATGAGGCTACCGGATTGGTTGTTTATATGGCGGTAAATTACGGTGGCAGGGATGAAATTGTTCACGCTGTCAAGAAAATTTCGGAGCGTGTTAAAAACGGTACCTTTAATACCGAGGATATAACCGAGCAGGTTTTATCCGATAATATGTATTACACCGTTCCTGACCCCGAGTTTATTATAAGACCCAGCGGTGAGTACAGATTGTCTAATTTTTTGGTTTGGCAGTCGGCATATGCTGAGTTTTGGTATTCCGACGTGCTTTGGCCGGACTTTTCGCCTGATGATTTAGACCGGGCGATTATTGATTTTAATAAAAGAAACCGTCGTTTTGGCGGTGTAGATGAAGAAGAGGGTGAGAAAAGATGAAAACCCGTATAATCAGCGGTACAGTCGGCATAATCATATTTATAGCCGCAATTTTTGCCGCCTTGAAGATTGATACCTTGATTTTGAATGCCTTGTTGGTTGTCATCGGTGCTATCGGAGTGTATGAAATGCTTAAAACCACCGGCTATGTCAAGTCGAAATTTTTGCTGATAAGTGCACTTGTTTATGTAGTTGCAGCTTCTCTTGTTTATAGCTCGGGCGAGATTTTCGGCAGGTTTGGCATTGATTTTAATATCAGCGGTGAGGTTTGTACCGTTATTTTTGCGGTTGTGATTTTTGCCGTTTCGATGTTTTGCCATAAGGATATCAAACCGCTTGAGGTAGCCTTCGCTTTCGGAATGACGGTAGCAATCACCTTTGCGTTTTGGTCATTGGCCGCAATTTTCGGCTCGGCTGACGGTAACGGCTTGTTCTATCTTATTATCGTTGTTATTGCTGCATGGGGCAGTGATACCGGTGCATATTTTACCGGCTACTTTTTCGGTAAGCATAAAATGGCTCCCGAAATCAGTCCCAAGAAGACGGTCGAGGGTGCCGTCGGCGGAATTGTTGTTGACGTATTGCTGATGTTCGCTGCCTGTATGGTGTTTAATAAGGTCAGTGATGCTTCGGCTAATATTCCCGTAATTTTAGGGCTCACTCCCGTTTTGGCTTTGTCGGGTATGGTTGGTGACCTTATCTTCTCGTATATTAAAAGGGATTGCGGAATTAAGGATTACGGCAAATTGATGCCGGGTCACGGCGGCGTTTTAGACCGCTTTGACAGTGTGGCTTTGGTTGCTCCTTTGATGTATATCGCTATGAGCAACCTGCCTTTGGTGGGATAAATTATGAAAAAAATTGCTATTTTAGGCTCGACCGGTTCAATCGGCACTCAAAGTCTTGATGTTGCCCGTAAGCATGGGTTTCAGGTTTCTTCGCTTGTTGCCGGCAGGAATATTGAGCTTTTGGAGACGCAAATCCGTGAATTCAAGCCGAAAACTGCCGCTGTTTTTGATAATGAAGCCGGTCAGAAGTTAAAAATTGCCGTTGCAGATACCGACACCAAGGTGACATACGGCAAAGAGGCGGTTGTGGCCCTGGCAGCCGAGACCGAGGCTGATACCGTAATTAATGCGATTGTCGGTATTGCGGGACTTGAGCCGACCTTGGCGGCGATTAAAGCAAAAAAGGATATTGCACTTGCTAATAAGGAAACCTTGGTTACCGGCGGTGAGCTGGTAAAAAAAGCAGTCAAGGAAAACTCAGTTAAGCTGCTGCCGGTTGACAGTGAGCACTCGGCAATTTTCCAGTGCTTAGAGGGTGTGCCTAAGGGTGCGCTTAAGTCGATTTTGCTGACCGCTTCAGGCGGTCCGTTCTTCGGGAAAATACGTGATGAATTGGCAAATGTCAAGCCGAGTGACGCTTTAAAGCATCCTAATTGGGATATGGGTGCCAAAATTACTATTGATTCAGCTTCACTGATGAACAAAGGTCTTGAGGTTATAGAGGCGGTACATCTTTTCGATGTCAAGCCATCGGATGTCAGAGTTCTTGTGCATAGGCAAAGTATTGTTCATTCTGCAGTCGAATTGCAGGACGGTGCGGTTATTGCACAGTTAGGCACACCAGATATGCGGTTGCCTATACAGTATGCATTAACCTATCCTGAGCGGTATGACTGTCCGGCGCCAAGGCTTGATTTGTTTAAAACCGGTGCACTGACCTTCCAAGAGCCGGATTATGATACCTTTAAGTGCCTGCCTTGTTGCATTAAGGCAATAACACAAGGCGGCTTAAAGCCTACCGCAGTGAACGGCGCAAACGAAATGGCGGTACAGCTTTTCTTAAGAGGGGAAATCGGCTTTTTGCAGATTGGTGAAATTGTCGAGGCGGCATTAGACAGTCAGCCCGAGGTTGCAGAGTTTACCTTGGAGGACGTTTTCGAGGCTGACCGTAAAGCGAGAGCTTTAGCAGAAACTTTCAAGCGGTAAATATTATTTCTAGGTGGTTTTTTAGTGATTTTACTCAGTGTTTTTTCGAAAATCGGAGATGTTTGGAGTACAGTATGGCCGTATTTAGTGGCTATACTGGCCTTCCTTTTTATGATATTCATTCACGAGTTCGGTCATTTCATTGCCGCAAAGCTTATGGGTGTCAGGGTTAACGAATTTGCAATAGGATTTGGTCCGACACTGTTTAAAAAGCAGGGCAAGGAAACACTCTATTCGGTTCGCTTGCTTCCCTTCGGAGGCTTTTGTGCTATGGAGGGTGAGGATGAGGAAAGCGGTGACAGTAAGGCGTTTTGTAACAAGGCGGCCTGGCGTAGGCTGATTATTATTGTCGCCGGTGCTTTTATGAATTTGGTGTTCGGCTTAATTTTGGTTATGTGCACCTTGGCTCCTGCCGACCGTTACATTACCACAACCGTTCATAGCTTTCACGAGGAAAACGTGATGAGTCAGCAAAGCGGTCTTGCGGTAGGTGATAAAATTGTTGAAATCAACGGTCGGAATATCTATTCGGTTAATGATCTGAGATATTGTCTTTCAAATGTTAAGGGCAATACCTTGGAAATGACCGTAGAGCGAAACGGTAAGGATGTTCCGCTTGACGTCAGGTTCAATACCAAGACTGAAAGCGGTATAAACTATGTTGACGTTGATTTTTATCTTGATACCGAGGATAAAACCTTTGGCTCGTTTTTAAGACAGTCGTTTACAAGAACGGTGTCATATGCTAGAGTGATTTGGTTTTCACTAGTGGATTTAATTACCGGAAAGTTTGGTATCAGTGCCATATCAGGTCCGGTCGGCGTTACAGATGCAATAGCGACGGTGGCTAAAACCAGCTTAATGGATTTATTGCCGATGATTGCACTTATTACAATTAATTTGGGCATTTTCAATTTGTTGCCGGTGCCGGCATTAGATGGCGGAAGAGCTTTCTTTTTGCTTATCGAGATGATTATAAGACGTCCTATACCCAAAAAGGCAGAGGGTATGGTACACGGAATCGGTCTGATACTTCTGCTTTTATTTATGGCGTTTATTACAGTTAAGGATATATTCGGATTCTTTTAAGGGAGTGTAAAAATGTATACTCGGGTCTTAACAAAGGCGGTTTCGGTAGGCTCATTAACAATCGGCGGAGGTAGTAATGTCACTGTTCAGTCAATGCTCAGTGCACCGTCATATGATATAGAAAAAAGTGTAGCCCAAGCGGTAGCCTTGGAAAAGGCAGGCTGTGAAATTATTCGTGCCGCAATCCCCGATATGGATGCGGTAAGGCTGATTCCGGCGCTTAAAGAGGCGGTAAAAGCACCGATAGTTGCCGACATACATTTTGATTATAAATTGGCTTTAGAATCGGTTGCCGCAGGTGTGGATAAAATTCGTATAAACCCCGGTAATATTGGTGACGACTCAAGGGTCAAGGCGGTTGCAGATGCCTGCAAGGCACATAATATTCCTATCAGAATCGGTGTTAACTCCGGCTCGGTTGAAAAGGAAATTTTGGCTAAGTTCGGCGGACCGACGGCTGACGCATTGGTGGAAAGTGCCTTGTATCACGCATCACTTTTAGAAAAGTTTGATTTTGATGACATTGTTCTGTCAATGAAATCGTCAACGGTGCCGACTATGTATGAGGCTTATACCAAGGCGGCCGAAAGGTGCCGTTATCCGCTACACGTCGGCGTTACCGAAGCAGGTACCGAGCGTATGGGTTCAATTCTTTCGGCGGCAGGTATCGGCGGACTTTTACTTAGAGGAATCGGTGATACAATTCGCGTGTCATTAACAGATGATCCGATAAAAGAGGTCAGAGCCGCAAAAGATATTTTAAAGGCGGTAGGTCTTCGAAATGACGGAGTAAAAATCGTATCCTGTCCGACCTGCGGAAGAACGAGAATTAATCTTATTGAATTGGCAAAGAAGGCCGAAGAGCTACTTGAAGATTGTGATAAAAATATTACAGTTGCTATAATGGGATGTGTTGTAAACGGCCCGGGTGAGGCAAAAGAGGCCGATATCGGTGTCGCCGGCGGTGACGGCTGCGGTATTATATTCAAAAAAGGCGAGATATTACGTAAGGTGCCGGAGGAAGGTCTTTTGGCCGAGCTTATGGCAGAGATTGAAAAGCTATAGACAGAAAGGCAAGCAAAAAAAATGGAATTACAGCGGTTGGAAAATATATTCGGTCAAATTTTGAACGGCTTTGATGACAGTATCAAGGGCGGTCTTGTTGAGTGCTGCAGGGTTGATGCCGAAAAAAGAGAACTTTTTTGCCGTTGCCGTTTTAATAAATACATAAAAAGGGAAGAAATACTAAAGCTTTCCGACCGTATTGCCGTTGAATTAAGGCTTAATTGTGTAAAATTCAGTCAGCACTTTGATGAGGAGTGCTTTTGTCCTTTGGCGGCCGAGGATATAGCTAACGAGCTTCGTGCTTCAAACGTTATGCTTAACGGCTACTTTAACGGTGCCGAGTTTGAGGTGTATGACGGCAGGCAAAAAAATTCAGCAATAGCCATTACCTTGAAATTCGGCGGAATGGAAACTATTAAAGAATGTAATTTCGAACGGCAGTTTTGCAATATCATTGCCGAACGGTTTGGTATTGAGGCTGAAATCGGTTTTAACGGTCAGCTTGAGAATGTTGAAATCAAGGCTCCCGAATATAAACAGGAGCCGTTTAAGGTTGCCGTTTCACCTAGTAATAACGTTAGTTCGGGTGAACGTAAACCGCAGGAACCGCGTAAGGTTTCGGGACTGCAGATTCCTGAAAATGCTGATATTTTACCCGATACAATAGAGCTGATTTACGGTAAAAAACTGCAGGGTACAATGATTCCGTTGTCGCAAATCAGTCCTGAGGAGGATGAGTCCTTAGTTTGGGGTGAGGTATTCTTTTCAGAGGTTGTGCCGACTAAAAACGGAAACAGGCATCGTGTTAAATTCCAAATTTATGACGGTACTAACTCGATTACGGTAAAAACTCTTATAAACAATAACTTTGTTGACCTGTTTTCAGGTGCTCTTAAAAAGGGCTCTTGCGTTGTGATTCATGGCAAATACGCTATGGATGATTGGGAAAAGGATTATTGCTTTGAGCCGGATGCTTTGGCTACTGCCAAGAAAAGACCGGCTAAGTGTGATAATGCCGAGGAAACCCGAATTGAATTGCATATGCATACCAGTATGTCGCAGATGGATGCCGTTTCACCTGTAAAGGATATTGTTAAGCGTGCATTTAAGTGGGGACATAAGGCGGTTGCTATTACCGACCACGGTGTAGTGCAGGCGTTCCCTGATGCGATGAGTGCCTATGACGATATTATGCATGATAATGAGGATGCCGATTTTAAGGTTATTTACGGTGTTGAGGATTATTTTGTAAATGATATCGACGGGCAGGAAACCGATGGCGGTATCGACGGCGGTGTAGATTCGACGGCTTTGACTCGCTATCACCAAATTATATTGGTTAAAAATCAGGCAGGACTTAAAAATCTTTACCGCTTGATTTCATTTTCAAACTTAAAATATTACTTAAAAACATATAACAAATCTAATCCGTCAAAGCCCCGTCCGGCAAGACCGCTTATTCCGAAATCGGTACTGAAGCAGTACCGCGAGGGCTTGATTATCGGTTCGGCTTGTGAGCAGGGTGAAATTTTCAGGGCCATTTTAGACGGAAAATCGGAAGAAGAAATCTTAAAATTAGCCGATTTTTATGATTATTTGGAAATCCAGCCCCGAGGCAATAATATGTTTATGCTTCGAAACGGAACGGTCAAGTCTGAGGAGGAACTGCTTGATTTCAACCGCAGAATTATCGAAATTGCCGACAAGCTGGGTAAGCCGGTGGTGGCTACCGGTGACGTGCATTTCCTTGATCCTGAGGACGCCAAGCTGCGTACTATTTTAATGGCGGGTCAGGGCTTCACCGATGCCGAGGACCAGGCACCGCTTTACTTTAAGACAACCGATGAAATGCTTAGGGAATTTGCATATTTAGGTGACCGGGCAAAAGAGGTTGTAATTGATAATCCCGGAAAAATTGCCGATATGGTTGAGAAAAATGTCCGTGCAGTGCCAAGCGGCAACTATCCGCCTAAAATTGAAGGCTCGGACGATATTTTGACCGAAAAAACCTATGGCAGAGCTCACGAAATTTACGGAAACCCGTTGCCCCAAGTTGTCAAGGAACGTCTGGAGCGTGAGCTTGATTCCATTATCCGTCACGGCTTCTCGGTTATGTATGTTACGGCACAAAAGCTGGTTGAATATTCCGAAAGCAAGGGTTACTTGGTTGGCTCGCGTGGTTCGGTCGGTTCATCCTTTGCTGCTACAATGGCCGGCATTTCGGAGGTTAATCCTTTAGTTCCGCACTATGTTTGCCCGAAGTGTAAGAATAGTGAGTTTATATTGGATGGCTCGGTCGGGTCGGGCTTTGACCTGCCACCGAAAAAGTGCCCTGAATGCGGCAGTGATTACAACCGCGACGGACACGATATCCCGTTCGAAACCTTCTTAGGGTTTGACGGTGATAAGGTCCCGGATATTGACCAAAACTTTTCGGGTGAGGTACAGCCGTTAGTCCATAAATATACCGAAGAGCTGTTCGGTGCGGATAACGTTTTTAAGGCCGGTACCATTGCTACCGTTGCTGAAAAAACAGCCTTCGGCTATGTTAAGCATTATGCCGAGGATTACGGCAAAACAATGAATAAGGCTGAGGAGGCACGTCTTGCCTCGGCTATTGACGGTGCCGCTATTAAACGCACCACCGGTCAGCATCCCGGCGGTATGGTTGTAGTCCCCAGGGATATGGAGATTTACGATTTCTGCCCCGTTCAGCATCCTGCTGACAAGGTTGATTCCGATATGGTTACAACCCATTTTGATTTCCATAAGATTCACGATAATATATTAAAGCTTGACGAGCTCGGACACGATGTGCCGTCGATTTACAAGTATTTGGAGGAGTATACCGGAATACCGGTGCTGTCGGTTTCGATGAGTGACCCTGAGGTTATGAGTCTTTTCGGCTCGCCTAAGGCATTAGGTGTAACCGAGGGTGATATTCTTTCAAAAACCGGTACCTATGCGTTACCTGAATTGGGTACAAAGTTTGTTCGTGATATGCTGATTGAATCTAAGCCTAAAACCTTTTCGGATTTACTTCAGATTTCGGGTCTTTCACACGGTACCGACGTTTGGATTGGTAACGCTCAGGAATTGATTCAAAACGGAACCTGTACCATTTCTGAGGTTATCGGCACACGTGATAATATTATGACCTATCTTATTTATAAGGGCGTTCCCAAGAAAATGGCCTTTAAGATAATGGAGATTGTCCGTAAGGGTAAGGCTAAAAAGCTGTTGACCGAGGAGCATATTCAGGCAATGAAGGATAACAACGTGCCGCAATGGTACATTGATTCCTGCTATAAAATCAAGTATATGTTCCCGAAGGCACATGCCGCGGCATATATGATTGCCGCTTTAAGATTGGCTTGGTATAAGGTGCACCGCCCGGTAGAGTTTTACTGCGCATACTTTACTGTACGTGCCGACGATGTTGATGTTGAGACTTTAACCAAGGGTAAAGATGCAGTTATCAAGCGTATAAATGATATTAAGCTTATGGGAAATTCCGCAAGTGCCAAGGACAAGGGCGTTTTGGATAACCTTTTGATTTTTAATGAAATGCTTTGCCGAGGAATTGAGATTTTACCGATTGATTTAAGAAAATCACATTCGCGCAAATTCTTGGTAGAGGACGGAAAAATGCGGTTGCCGATAGGTATTTTACCCGGTGTGGGTGAAAAGGCCGCTGCTGATATCCAAAAGGCGGTTGACGAGGGCAATTTCCTCTCAATTGACGATTTGCAGATTGAATCGGGTGTTTCAAAGTCGGTTATTGAGAGCTTAAAATCGGTTGGAGCCTTGAGCTTCTTGCCCGATACCAATCAAATGACACTGTTTTAAATAGAAATTATTAAAAAGGGGGGGTGAAGCTTTGTATAATGAATTTTTTGTGCCGTACCCGATAATAGAAACCGAACGGCTTAAATTAAGAATGGTGCGAAAAACGGACGCCGAGGATTTGTACGAGCTTTGCCGCCGTCCCGAAACCTCGAGGTTTTCACTTTGGAGTCCGCACGAGAGCCTAAAGGAAACTCGGGAATTTATTAATTATCAGATTTCTCTTTACCGCAAGCGTAAATGTATGTTTTTTGTGGTTGAGGAAAAGCTGAGCGGCAGAGTTATCGGTACCTGTAGTTATGTTTCAATGGACAGCGATTACAAAATGGCTGAAATCGGGTACAGTATTTTAAGTGATATTTGGAATCACGGTTTTGCTACTGAGGTAGCTGAGGCACTTTGCGGTTATGCCTTTGACCGAATAAGGGTGCAGCGTGTTTTTGCAAGATTGTTACCGCAAAATACTGCTTCGGCAAGGGTTTTGCTTAAACTCGGCTTTGAGTTTGAGGGTAGGGCAAAAAACGGGTTTTATTATAACGGCAGGGTAGACGATGTTGATATTTACGCAATTACCGATGAAATGTATTTTGAAAGCAGGAAATGAAAATGGACAGAATAGCAAGCTTTGAGGTTGATCACAATAAACTGCAAAGAGGTATTTACACCTCACGTATTGACGGAGACGTTGTGACCTATGATATCAGAATGAAGCTGCCTAACGGCGGTAATTATCTTAACAACCCTGCAATGCATACAATCGAGCATATTATTGCTACCTTTGTTCGCAACAGTGAGTTTAAGGATAGAATTATTTATTTCGGACCTATGGGTTGCCGTACCGGCTTTTATTTGCTGGTGCGTGATATTCAGCCTCAGTCTGTAATAGATTTAGTGCACAACGCATTTCAGTTTTTAAGAGATTTTGAGGGTGATGTGCCGGGTGTATCGAAAATTGAGTGCGGAAACTATTTAGAGCACGATTTAAAGGATGCCAAGCGTGAGGCTATGGAGTTTATACCGGTTTTAGAAGGGTATACCGTTGATAAATTAAAATATTAAGGTTGAGGATATGGATTGTCGTTAAGCAATAAGCCGGCTTACATAAATTACCTGAATTGAATATTTGAAAAATGGTTGCAATTTTGTGCTTTAGGTGTATAATATACACATAAATTACAAAGTTGTAACTTTTTTGTATGGGTGATTGTTTGATTAAAAATATAGGAGATTTAAAGTTTTTCGGCAATTTTAAAGGGCGCTTAATTGCGGCCGCGGTTGCCATAATACTAAGTGTCGGCATTTCTGCGGCGGTCTTTGCTTTTTATGATGACAGTGAGCCAAGGTCTGCGGCGGTTATGAGGGTGCCGGCGGTTGAGGTTAAGCTTAACGGTGCTTCATACGGCTTTGTTGCCGACACTGCTGCTGCACAAAGCATACCCGATTTGGTCGGACGTGATGTTTATGGTGAGGTTGATACCTCAACTTTTGAGTTTTGTGAGGCCTTTGTTTTGCCCTCAAGCATTACCGACTGCGAAACAATAGCTTCGTCGATTAAAAATGAAGATATCGGCGTAATCAGTGCTTTTGGAGTATATATTGACGGTGAGCTTAAGGCGGTGTCGTTGTCAAGGGACGAGCTTGACCTGATGCTGGAGGAGTTAACGGTGGGTCTTACTGCCGACGGTGCTGAGCTTGTAGGCGTTGTCAATAATACGGTTTTAACTGAAATTGAAACGACAAATGATTTTTTAGAAGCCAACAGGGTTAACCGGGAGGCACTTAAAAACGGTGATTACGGGATTGAAATAACAACCAAGAAAACTGTCACCTATGAGTCTAAAATTTCTTATAAAACCGAGAAAAAATATGATGATGAGAAAACCACCGATTACAGTAAGGTCCTGCAAGAGGGCAAGAACGGACTCAAAAAGGTAACCGACGAGGTGACCTATGTCAACGGTGAAAAGGCATCTTCTAAAACTCTCAGCAGTACTGTATTAAGCGAGGCGGTCAATAAAATAGTTGAGGTCGGCACAAAAACAAACAATAACTACCATAACGGATATCCGTTGGTAAGGTATGTTTACGACAGCAGTAAGGCCACTATGACTTTTCCGTTGCCTATAACCGACCGAGCATATATTACCTCTTATTGGGGTGACGGCAGAGGACATAAGGGACTTGATATTGCGTCACCTAAGGGCACTGATGTTTATGCGGCGTTGGACGGTACAGTTACATACTCGGGCTGGCAAAACGGATACGGAAATATTGTTATAATACAGCATGACGATAAGACGGCAACTGCATATGCACACAACAGTAAGCTGATTGCAAAAAAGGGTGATAAGGTTACGGCAGGTCAGGTTATAGCAGAGGTCGGCTCAACCGGAAGATCTACCGGAAATCATCTGCATTTTGAGGTCCGTATAAACGGAACCAAGGTTGATGCCGCACCATATATCGGTATTGAGGTAAAATAATCTTTTTATAATGAATAATTGAATTTAACCTCCTTAAAATAACATTACAAAGTTATTTTAAGGAGAAAATTATGAAAATTTATAAAAAAGCGATTTGTATTGGTTTGGCAGGTGTAATGGTTTTGGCTTTGACTGCCTGTGGTAAAAAGAACAGTGACAACAACGGCACAATGTCGGGCGGTTCAAATACCGTTGCAGTAATGTATAAGGACGGAGAATATAAGGCGAGCGAGAGTAAGTTTGATGACCAAGGCTATAAGCCTATGGTAAAGGTGGTCGTGAAGGACGGCAAGCTTTATTCGGTTGACTGTGATGACGAGTACCAGGATGACGGCACAAAAAAGGCACATTCCGAAAGCGGTAAATACAATATGAAGGCCGGCGGTGCTCAGTATGACTGGCACGAGGAAATAGCACTGTTTGAACGTTATGTAGTTGAAAATGGTTTAGAAAATATTCAGCTTGACGGCAACGGCAAAACCGATACCATTACCGGTTGTACCATTGCAGTTGACCATTATGTAAAACTTATCAAAGAAGCCTTAAAAAAGGCGGAAAAATAACAATAAAATCCGACCATTCGGTCGGATTTTATTGCTTCAGAGTAATATATTTTTTACCGTCGTGTACGGTTTCAGTTAAGCCGTCGGTTAAAATAAGCTTACCGTTACCTGTTATAAATATCAGCTCGGCACCGCAGGACTTTGCCAATGCGGTGCCTTTTTCTGTTCCTAAATTAAGGCAGGCGGTCGAAAGTCCGTCGGCTAACGAGGAGGAGTCGGCTATAACCGTAACCGAATAAAGTCCGTTGTCGGTCGGGTAGCCCGTTTCGGGATTTATTATATGGTGATAGATTTTATCCTCATACTTAAAATACCGTTGATAAACTCCCGAGGTTACAGCGGTTTTGTCGGTCAGAAGTAAGGTGGCTGATAATTCACCGTTTTTTCCAAACGGTTTTTGCAGTCCGACAGAAAAGTCTTGTCCGTTTTTGTTGCCGATTAAAAGTGTGTTGCCACCTAAATTTATTATGCCACTTGAAACCCCTTTTGAAATTAAATACAGCTTTACCTTGTCGGCAATGAAGCCCTTGGCAATTCCGCCGAGGTCAATTTTTGTGTTACCTTCGGCAGTGACAAAATTGCCGTTGATTTTGACGGATTTGAAACTTACATATTCCAATAGCTTTAGTATTTCGGTGTCACAGGGCGGTGTGGTGCGGTTTCTCACATTCCAAATCTCGATTAAGGGCATTATTGTCGGGTCAAAGGCACCGCCTGAGCGTTCTGCTATGTCAAGTGCTGTTTGCAAAAGTTCGGCAGTATCGGGTGAAACCTCAACCGGTGTACCGTTTGAATGATTAATCTTATAAATATCACTTGTTTTAACTGTTTTACTTAAAAGCTCTTCATAAGTCTTACAAAGCTTTACGGCACCGTTTAAGGCGTCGGTGTCGCCGTCATAAATCGTGATTGAAATTAAGGTGTCAAGCATAAAGTCGGTTACGGTTAGGGGGTATACATTTTTTCGGCACCCTGTGAACAGAAGGATAAGCAGTGTGCAAAGTAGGATTATACTAAGCTTTTTCATTTTTACCTCTTAAGTGATTTTTATTTATTTTGGGCCGAATATGTCAATAATAATCAACTGTAAAGCTTTGAAAAGTTGCAATAAAGCTTTAAATGTGTTATTATAATGATTGTAGTTAGTCGAAACGCTCTAAAAGCGTTTCGACAAGCCACTTTTCAAGTGGCTTTAGCAAAATTAAATTGCAATTTAATTTTGCGCGACACTCATTTCAATAAAAAAAAGACAAATTTTTAATAAAAATTTGTCAAAAAATCAAAGATTTTGTGGCAAAACAGGATTGTTTCGCCTAACCTATTCCATTATTATAAAAATTTTAAGTGAGGTGAGGTCAGAATGATTAAAAAAGGCGATATTTTTCTTAGTATCGGTATTGTTGTTTTGGCCGTTGCCTTGATGCTTTCGTTTTCAAGCTTTAAAACCTCGGGTAAACGGGTCGTGATTACGGTTGACGGCGAGGTTTTTGGTGAGTATTCTATTTTTTCTGACCAAAAAATAGAGGTAAAATCGAAGCTTGGAATAAATACGGTGGTTATAAAGGATGGCAAGGTGTCGGTATCAAATGCCGACTGTCCCGATAAATATTGTGTTAACCACGTTGCTGTTAATGAAACGGGCGAAACGGTGGTTTGCCTGCCGCATCGAATGATTGTGGAGGTGGTTGAATGAAATCCACACAAAAAACCGCCTACTTCGGCGCAATGCTCGGTCTTGCAATCATCTGCGGATATGTCGAAATGCTGATACCGTTCGACTTCGGTGTACCCGGTATAAAATTGGGCCTTGCAAATATTGTAGCACTTGTAATTCTTTATAAAAACGGCTTTTTGCCGGCGTTGGCAGTTAATATCGCAAGAGTTTTGTTGGTTGGTATTTTGTTCGGCAATGCTATGGGTATTGCATATGCCTTGTGTGGCGGAATTTTAAGCCTTATTGTAATGTGTCTTTTGAAAAAAGCACCTGTATTTTCAACTGTGGGCGTCAGTGTTGCAGGCGCGGCGGCTCACAATATAGGTCAGCTTTCAGCGGCACTGCCGATAATCGGTCTTAAAGCGGTAATCTTCTACCTGCCGTTTTTACTTTTAGCTGCTGTTGTTACAGGATTTTTGGTAGGACTCGGTGCCGCACTTATAATTAAAAGGGTGAGGCTGTCTAAATCTCGATGATATTGACTTTTTCGGTGAAGTTTTATATAATGTTTGAAAATGATTGTAATTTAAAGGAAGTGGCGTTTTGAAGAAAACCACATTAAGATTGCAAACAATTCTTTACTATAATGAAATTGAAAATCTGGAAAAATCCTTGTCAAGCGTTGCAAAAGCGGTGGAGGTTTCAAAGCAAAAGGGCGGACCGATTGAGTTTATTGATATCTGCTACGGTGATGCTTCGGCAACTCCGTTGTTTACTGAGGAAAAAATTGCCGAATACAACAAAAAATACGGCGAGTTTTTTAATTTGGAGTATATGTTCTTTGGGTTTAACTCGGGCACCTCTAAGGGTCAAAACGTAATGTTCGAATCCTGCAAAAGTGAGTATTTGCTCGCAATGAATCCCGATGTTGTTTTATGTCCCGAATTTTTCCTTGAAATGATGAAGCCGTATGAGACTATGGAAAGCGTCGGTATGGTCGAGGCAAGGCAGTGCCCGTTGGAGCATCCGAAGATATTCGACCCCAAAACCGGTGAGGAGCCTTGGGGTGCTATGGCCTGCGTTATTATACCGTCTGAGGTTTTCAAAAAGCTCGGCGGACTTGATGAGAAAAATTTCTTCTTATACTGTGATGATGTTGATTTTTCCTGGAGACTTCGATTGAACGGATATAAGGTCATCTACCGTCCGCGCGCATTCGTTTACCACGCAAAGCGTATTGACGATAAGGGCGGTGTTCAGCCGACCAGTGCCGAGCTTTACTATTCTGCCGAGGCAGCACTGCTTATGGCATATAAGTATTCGGACGACGCAAGATTAAAGCGTTTTTTACAGTTGTTTGAAAAGGGCAGTGAGCAACAAAGAAAGGCTGCTGCTGAATTCTATCGCCGTAAGGAAAACGGCTTACTTACCGAGAGGCTTGACAAGGATCATAGAATTGCCTCGTTTACCGAATGGGGCTATTCCGAAAACCGTTATTGATGAGGGAGGCATATTATGAATAACATAAAGGATAATACTGCCTCAGCATTAGTGCGTCAGTATTTTGACAGTTTGAAGCTTGAGGTTGGAAGTGAAAATCTCGAAAGGTTTTTAAAAGGGGATATAGAGTACCCTGAGAGTGCTCCGTTTTTATCGGTTATAATGCGAACAAGGGGCGACCGTCCTGAGGCGTTGGCAGAGGTTTTGCTTTGTCTTTCGGGTCAGTCTGACCTTGATTTTGAAGTGCTTATAATGGGTCACAACTTAAGTGACGAGGGCAGGATTTCGGTTAACTCAATTATTGGCAGTCTGCCTGATTATATGGACGGCAAGGTGCGCTTGGTCGAGGTTACCGGAGGTAACCGCACCACACCGTTAAGCCGTGGCTTTGAGTCGGCCGGCGGACGTTATATTTCGATTTTAGATGATGACGATTTGGTGTTTGACAACTGGGTTGAAGCGTTTCATTCCTTAGAGGCTGAGAATAAAGGTAGGATTTTTCATTCCTACTGTGCCGCACAGGATTGGAGGGTTTATGAAAACTGCGAGGGTCAAAGGGTTTTGACCTCGGTTTCAGGCTTCAGGACGGTTTACTGCTCACCGTTTGAAATGATTGAGCAGCTGTCGGTCAACCGCTGTCCAACCTTTAGTCTTGCTTTCCCGAGCTATGTTTACAATGTGCTGGGTATCCGTTTTGACGAGAGTCTTACTACCACCGAGGATTGGGACTTTCTTATGAAATGTGCCTATATTTGCGGTGTTTCGGACATTCCTGAGGTTACCGGCGTATACCGTATGTGGATAAATGCCGAAAGCTCGGCGACCCTGCATTCCAATAAGGAATGGAAGAAAAATCACGCTTATATTCAGAACAAGTTCTCAAACAGGGATTGGCTTGTACCTAAGGCGGAGGTTGGCGGCTTGATGTATAACGCCGACTCCAATAACCGCGACAATGCCAAAATTCGTGAGGCTATGGTGCTGATTGACGACGGCTCGGGCTTTGGTACACATAAGCCCTTAAAACTGGAATTTGTGTGTGAGAACGGTGTTTGGATGGTCAGCTGTACTAATATTGCAAAATACAAGGGCGTTCGTGCCATCCGTCTTGACCCTGTGGCCAGTGGAACCGTTACCTTGACCGATTTTAAGGTGAAGGTCTGTGATGCCGAAGGGAACGAGGTCAGGTGTAAAATACATAAGTATCGTACCAACGGTGTTTTCCTTAAAAATAAGATTGTTTTTATGGGTGATGACCCGCAGGTCAGGGTAGACCTTGAACAGCCAAGTGATTTGACAGGCGCAAAGCTTCAGTTTGAGATACTGTATGATGTGCCTGAAAAGTTTTTCCGCACCGGTATTATAAAGTACCTTTTCAAGCGTTGGGGATTAAGCGTTTACCGTAAATTCAGGATACTTGGTTGGAAAATTACACATATAGGGAAATAAATTTTAAGAGCAGGAAGAACGAAGTGTCTTCCTGCTCCTTTTTGTTTGATTATAAAATGATTCCGCCGCCCAAGATAATATTACCGTCGTAAAACACTGCCGACTGCCCGACGGTTGCCGCACGCTGAGGTTTTGAAAATTTTACGGTGGCAATGCCGTTTTGTACCGTTACGCTTGCAGGCTCTTCAATATGGCGGTAGCGAATACGTACCGAACAGCTAAAGCTCTCAGGTGCATTTAAAAAGGCTATCCAATTAAGCTTTCCTACCGTTACAGTGTCCGAATATAGCTCGGAATCCTCACAAAGCGTGACCGAGTTGGATTCGGCACATTTCGATTTTACATACATCGGTCTCCCAAAGGCAACACCTAAGCCCTTTCGCTGGCCTACTGTGTAGCGAATCAAACCCTGATGCTGACCTAAAACCTCTCCCTTAGTGTTCACAAAGTCACCCTTAGGATAGGTTTTATTTGTATACGACTCAATCACCTTTATATAATCGCCGTCCGGTACAAAGCAAATGTCCTGACTGTCCTTCTTACGGGCAGTAACAAGGTCTAAATTTTCGGCGATTTCACGTATTTCATCCTTATTATAGTCTCCCAACGGAAAAACAGTTCGGCTTAATTGCTCCTGGGTTAAGGAATACAGAAAATACGATTGGTCTTTAGCCTTGGTTTCGGCTTTTTTTAAAATATACCTGCCGCA
>JAEIGA010003002.1_pt1 | contig 26582 bp, 35 predicted proteins | sample 9270691 | NCBI WGS metagenome assembly JAEIGA01 (sample SAMN17057246, study PRJNA624740) | gut metagenome | biome: biome; isolation source: fecal sample | host: Bos grunniens | place: China: Xizang | collected 2019 | reverse complement strand
CTTGCATAACTGCGAGGATATAACCGAAAATCCGCATTTCAAACGAGCCTGCAAACTGGCGGCAAATCCTCCGGGAAGCGGACATAACATTTTCCTTTCCGGGGTATTGGTGTCAATGGATGTTACGGCATCGCAGGTGTGGTGGCAGCAGTTTCAGAGGTATCATTTCGTGCAAATCGTTTCATCGATGTCCAAAATGCACCGGTTGCGCCAAATTGCCGCCAAAGGAAAATATCCGTTTGCTCCGGGAACTGATGAAGATGCCGTTTGTTTGATGCATTGTTTGGCAGAAGATGAAGATGTCGGCGATGTCGCGCTTGCGTATGCCTGCCCGATGGGATTGGAATTGACAGCGCGTGTTACGACAAATTTTTTGCAACTGAAAACAATTTATCAGCAGCGTAAAAATCACAAACTGCCTGAATGGCTGCAGTTCTGCGAGTTTATCAAATCATTGCCGTTTTCAAAAGAATTTATCATTGGAAAGGAAAATTGACCATGATTGACGTTGATTCAGAAGCCTACAAAGAATTGGAACGCCGTTGCCAAAATCATAATCCGCCGTATGACCCGGAACGCATGATTCAAATGGCGAACGCATTGTATTTGATGACTGTGGTGTATCACAAAAACAGCAAACGCATCAAAAATGTGTCATGTTTCAAATCGAAAAAATGCCATTTGAAAACAAGAAATCACATGGTTGATTTTTGATTGATGTTGACGAGTAATATATATAATATATAATATATAATATATAATATATAATATATAAACAGGAGAATATATATAACATGAAAATCTTCAAATGCGAAGTATGTTGTAACGAGAATCCGTGTTTTTTTAACGTGAACGATGAAAGCGTAACCGAACTGGAACATTGCCCGGTTGATTTGTCGATGGATTGCGACTGGAAAATGATTGAACCCGCAACCAAAGACGAATTGGAAAACCCGATGCCGGTTGATTACGCCGTGAAATCATTCATTGCAGATGCGTTGGTCGAAGCGAAAGAAAAGCATCCTGAATTTCCGTCAGACCCGCATCAAGCATTGGCAATCATCAACGAAGAATTTTTGGAACTGGTTCAAGCCATCAATGACGGTAAAAATAACAGTCACATCATTGAAGAAGCCAGCCACGTCGCGGTAACGGCTATCCGATTTATTGAAAATGTGTTGCAAAAATAAAGGATATTTTTTTTGCAGCACTTGATTTTCTAAATTAACCGCATTATTTTATATCAAACGGTTAATACAGGAGATCACCACAATGCTTTACAGCGAAGAATGCCCGCCGTGTTTCGGCAAAAAAAGTTCGCATGGCAAGTTGGATAATTGTTCAACTTGCCAGTTTTTCGAATCATGCAAATATTGCTGCGTCCATGACGGCAGCGAGTGCGACAAACGGTCTGGTCACGTCAGTTATGAACGGTACAGTTTTTCCAAAGAAACTGCCAGCAAACCCGATGATAACACCGACAAAGATGAATCCTACACGCATGAAAACGATGGTTCAATCCGTCAAGTCATGGAGTTTTTGTTGGACATCGACAATTACACCGCCGAATTGTTGCATGAAGTGTTACACGGCGACTGTGACACCACCAGCAAAATCGCAAGAAAATTCGGCATTTCACGGCAAGCAGTTCATCGAAAAATCGTTGATACCTGCACGTTATACCCGCAATTGCGAAGTTTGTTCATAACACGCTTGTATCGTTGCAGGCGAATCATGCATGACAGCACTCGATTGGAAAAACAGAAAAACGCAAAACACAACCCATTACAACAGGAGTTATTTTAAAAATGGCATCATTCAACAAAGTATTTATTTTGGGAAATTTGGCACGCGACCCGGATTTCAGGCATACTTCTTCAGGTAAACCTGTTTGCAAGATGACGGTCGCATCAAGCCGAAAAAATGGAAACACTGAAGAAACGTGTTTTGTTGATGTTACGGTTTGGGGTAAACCAGCAGAAAATTGTCGGCAGTATCTATCCAAAGGCAGTTCCGTTTTGGTCGAAGGTTATTTGAAACAAGAAACATGGGATGACCGAAACGGCGGCGGCAAGCGGTCAAAATTGGTTGTAGTAGCAGAAAATATTCAATTTATGAGTTCCAATAAGCGCGACAACAACAATTATAATCGGCAGCCAACCGGTTATGACGAACGCGGCAATTACGCGCCGCAACCGGCAATGCCGACACAGCACGATATTGACAAAGCCAACGGTTATCAACCGGATGGAATGGTTGAAGAAGATATTCCGTTTTGAAAAAAAGAGGTAAAAAGTGTATTCTACATCTGAGTATGTTTCGCTGGGACATCCTGATAAAGTTGCTGATTACGTTTCCAGTTATATTTTGGACAGGTATTTGGAGCGCGACCCCCAAACGCGCTTTGCATTGGAAGTGCAAATCAAAGATGAATTTGTTACTTTGGGCGGGGAGATTACAAGCAACGCTGATTTCACCGCTGCCGAAATTACCAAGTTCGTTCGCAATGCTGTAAATGAGGTAGGATATACCGCAGCCTATCAGAAACGCTGGGGGATGAGCAATACCGTTTGCGGTGATGAATTGGATGTTGCCATGCACATCGGAAAGCAATCGCCAGACATTGCACAGGGCGTTGATAACTCCGGCTGGGGCGATCAGGGCATTTTTTGGGGCATGGCTACAAATACGCCGGAAACCGGTTATATGCCGTATGACCATTGGCTTGCAAAGAAAATAGGCAAACATCTTTTTGACATAAAATACGCCGGAATTGATATAAAAACGCAGGTAACTGCTTTGGACGGCAAGCCGGAAGAAATTGTTGTAGCGATACCCATGCAGGGGAATCACAGCAATCAGGATGTGGCAAATGCAGTAAAATGGTGCTGCAACGGATATGACGGATACAAACTGACCGTGAATGGCACCGGTCGGTACGTTAAGCATGGTTCTATCGGTGACTGCGGAACAACCGGAAGGAAATTGGCGGTGGATTTCTATGGTGGTAACTGCGTGATAGGCGGTGGCAGTCCGTGGACAAAGGACGGCACAAAAGCAGATTTGAGTTTAAATATGCTGGCGAGAAAATTGGCGCTTAAATACATCAAACAACACCCCGAAATTGGGGAAGTTTATTGCGCTATATCCTGTTGCATCGGCTCTCCGGAAGTTCTGATTGTGATTTGCGACAAATCGAGGAACGAATTGTGTTCAACCAAAACCGTTGTAAAGCCGTCAGAAGTGATTTCTGAATTTCGCTTGCGCGAACCGCATTTTGCCGATATGTGCAGAAATGGTTTGTTTGACGGGATTCGTTGAATATGTCCATTGCCCAAAGTTGTATGAAGTTGGCAACCGGCTTCGGTGTTGACGGTTTGGACGATTATATGCCTAAAAAAACCAAAAAAAGGTGCTTAAAAATGAAGTTAAAGAAAGACAGAAGAAATTACCGCGTTCACGGAGAAAAAAGCCATAGAATCATTGGGCAGAGCCTTGACCAGTGCGGTGCTGGCAGAAGTATTTTGGCTGATTCAACAGGGGAAGTTATCGCCGGAAACGGCGTGCTTGAAGAAGCCGAACGCCGGGGCATTAAAACCAAATTCATTGAAACTGACGGCACTGAACTTGTCGTTGTTGTTCGTAAGGATTTGAAACCGGGGGATGAAAAGCGCAAATTGCTTGCACTGGCAGACAACGCCGCGAGCGATGCAAGTTCGTGGAACGAAGAACTTGTACGGCAGGATTGGAACAGCAATCAGGGGCAGGCTTGGGGCATTTCTGAAAACGTTTGGCAGCCTCCTGTTCCGTCTGAATTTGAAATTCCGGCACCGGTTGCGTACACCGGTACTGCCGAACGTCAGGTTGAACCCTTGGAAAATTTTGACGACAGCGGACTTCCGCCCGAACTTCAAGGCGGCGGACTTGAACCGTCTGAATTGCCCAGAATTGAAGGCGATTTCAAGACGGAGTGCGGCAGAATCATAATCACTTTCCCGTGGGATAAACAGGAGCAGCTTATGCGTATTTTGGGCTTGCCGTCAATTGACAAGGTTGTTTATTCCATTGAAGAAATTCTCGGAGAATAACATGGCTGATTACTATTCCAGTCCGCGTTGGAGCAACGAGGTCGCTGATTGTTCTATGCCCATGACTTTTGATACATACAGCAACTGTTCTTACGGTTGCTTGTATTGTTTTAGCCAGTTTCAGCGTGCCGTTGGCGGGGCAAAAGAAGATTATTTGAGCAAGCATGTAAAGCCGGTGTCTGTAAAGCGCGTCAAAAAGATTTTTACCGAACCTGATTCAAGTCAGTTTGGCGAATATATCAAAGCGCGCAAGGTAATGCAGTGGGGCGGGCTTTCTGACCAGTTTGACGAATTTGAACGCAAGCACGGCGTAACGCTTGAACTTTTGCGCTTTTTCAGAGAGATTGATTACCCGCTTTGTTTTTCAACAAAATCTACATGGTGGCTTGACGACCCGCGTTACACTGAACTTTTCAAAGATAACCCCAAATGGAACTGCAAATTCAGTATTATCACGCTCGATGAGAAAAAAGCAAAGGTCATCGAAGCAGGGGTTGATTCCCCCAGAAAACGCCTTGAAGCAATTGAAAAGTTTTCAAATTTGAATTCAGGCGGGGCAACACTTCGGCTACGACCGTTTGTGATTGGAGTTACCACGCCGACTTATCTTGATTTGATACAGTCTGCTCACGATGCAGGCGCAACCGCAATGAGTACAGAATTTTTCTGCTTGGAACAGCGCAGCGCCGTTCTGAAAGAAAAAATGCCGCTTTTCAACGAACTTTGTGGATTTGACGTTATGGCGTTTTACCGCAAATACAGCCGGGGGGCAGGTTATCTGCGGCTCAATAGAAATGTCAAACGTCCTTTTGTCGAAAACATGAAGAATCTTTGCGATAAAATTGGTATGCGCTTTTATGTGAGCGATGCCCATTTCAAAGAGCTTTGCCACAACGGTTGCTGCTGCGGTCTTGATGAAAGTTGGAATTACAGCAGAGGTCAATGGTGCAACGCGCTGCAACTTGCAAAGAAAAACGGCAAAGTTCGGTATTGCGATGTGGAAGCTGATATAAACACGCTTTTGAGCGGGTTTCAATGGTACCGGGCAGATGGTTACAACTGCAACAGCAGCGAAAAGCGCGCGCAGTTTGCCGGAATGACCATGGCTGATTATATGCGCTGGCTGTGGAATAACCCGCAGGCAGGACAAAGTCCGTACCGGCTGTTTGAAGGTATTATTGTTCCGAATGGCAAAGACGAAAACGGCGACTTGATTTATGAGTACAAGAGTTAAGGAGTTTATTGAATTCCACGGCTATTGCTGCTGGAACGATTCTATCGTGGTACAGCTCAAAGCATACGCCGATTTACGCAATCTGAATGCGGAACAACGGGAGTGGCTGGTATTGTTTTACGGTCTGACGTATTCAATACCATCCGCTATCGTCTGTTTTGAAAATTTGCAGCAGATAAAAACTAACCCGCAACAGTTTTGGAACGAAAACAAACAACGCCTTATCTTTCAAAGCGACCGCCGTTGGGTCAAGTTCAACAACCAGTTTGTCAAAAGCGTTATTGATTTCAAACAGAAACGCATTTTTGAGCAACTTAGAGCGTCGGAAAAGTTAAACCTGACAAATGCCTTGGGGTTGGTGCAAAGTGCCTCTTATTTTGCCCGCTTTGCATCTTATTTGCTGCTTGAAGCATACTGTTTCATGTTTCAAAAACAAACCGTTGGCGATTTTATTGATTGGAAGCACGGCGACACTGCAACTTCAGGTATGCTTAATGCCATTGGTCTTGACAACCACGCCGATTATTTTGATAGAACCGGCAAATTGGTAGTTCCTACCGAAACTCTTGATTCGGTGTTGAAATATATTCAATCCGGCACACCTGATTCCATCGGAAAAAGCGCCTTGTTTATCGAAACTACCCTTTGTGCATACCGCAAGCACTTCAAAGGAACTCGGTATGTCGGGTATTATGTTGATAGGGTGTTGCAGGAACTTGTCGAAACCATCAAAAATTTTCCTGAACATCGAAATGCGCTGGATATACTTTACAACGCAAGAGCCGCTGTTATTCCGGCAAAACACCTCGGAGAATTTGGCGGCTGGCGCGGTATCAGGAAAAAGTTGTGCAAACATTACATCGAAACCGGAGATTGGCATGTCTGATAGCAAAAGAATTTTGACCGTCATCATTGGTTCGAACGGCGCAGGAAAAACAACCCTCGCAAAAAATATAATGGGCGAAAATCGAACAACCGAAACCTGCCAATTTGGAAAATACACGCTGTGTAATAATATATATAATACAAGTGATGGTATATATTATAATAATAATATAAATATATATAATAATATTATAGCAATCGGAGGGTACACAAACGTCTGCGGCGGAGTTGACACCGTAAGACCATTGAAAAATGCTTATAAAATGGCTGTGGATTTGGCAAAAAAACACCCGCAAGCCAATATTTTGATGGATAGTCTGCTTATGAGCGGGTTGTTTTCAACTCCGGTAAAAATGTATTTGGAATTGAAATACAATTTCGGGTTTGATGTGGAAATCTGTTTTCTTTTTGCAAATGAAAAAGAAAGCATACGACGCGTTTATTCAAGAAACGGCAACACTCCTGTGAACACCAGTATCATTTGTGCAAAACTCAAGCAAGCGGTGCGAAATTTCAAGAAATTGTCAGAGCTGCGGGAATTTCGTTGTTTGGCTATTGACACTTCAAATAAAAATCAGGATGGAGTTTTCGAGCAATTCAAAAGTTGGAGCAGCCTGTATAGATGAGCAAAAAAAAAGAAGAAACGTTACTTCATGCGCGTGCGCGAAGGGGGCATTTGTCGGAAGAAACGATTTCTGCTGCAATCAGCGGAAGTTTGGGGAATGTTGCATTTATCGCACGTCGGCTGGGCGTTTCAAGAATGACAATTTGGCGACGCATATCAAGTTCTGAACGCCTGAAGGAACTTTTTGACGAAGAAAACGAAACTATGTTGGACAACGCAGAGAACGAACTTTTGTCGCTGATGAATCCGTCCGTGAATGAAGATCCGCGTTCGCGCTTGGATGCGCTCAAATATTATCTTGACTGCAAAGGCAAACACCGAGGGTATGGGCGACAGCCGATAGACGTGAACTTGGGGGTGAATCAAACTCCAATTGTGCCGGTGTTGACGTTCGCAGGTTCGGGAGAACAAATTATTGATGCGGAAACTTGCAATGCAGAGCAGTTATGAAAAGAAACAAATCAGATTACACGAAAAATACTTCCCGCTGTTTGATGACAATTGTCCTGCCCGGTATTACATTGTAACAGGCGGTCGAGGGAGCGGCAAAAGTTACGGCGTGTCAATGTCTGAAGGGCGCAGATTGATGGTTGGACGCGCTGCCAAAAATACCTTGTACCTGCGGCAAACACTTGTTTCTGCTCACATGTCAATCATACCGGAATTTTATGAAAAACTTGAAATTTTGGGGTGCGGCGGTTGCGCCGTTTGCGGTAAAACAGACATTAAATATAAGCCCAACGGCTCAAAAATATATTTCCGTGGTATTCAGACCAGTCGCGGGAGCAACGAAGCAAACCTGAAATCAATCAAAGACGTTGTCCGTGTAATCATTGACGAAGCGCAGGAGCTGGTTGACGAAGCTACTTTTAACCGCATAGACTTGAGCTTGCGCGATACTGAAGTTCAAAACCGCGTCATAATGTCACTCAACCCCACAGACAAAGACCACTGGATATACAAACGCTTTTTTGAAAAAACTGGCGTCGATGATGAGTTCAACGGCATTGTCGATAATGTTTGTTACATTCATACTGATTACCGCGACAACAAAGAGAATTTGAGCGCAGATTTTATCAACATTGCCGAAAAATGCAAAGAAGAAGATATTGAAGAATACAACAACATTTGGCTCGGAAGGTGGCGCGGCGATAACGCAAATGCGCTTTGGACGGCAAATATGATTGATTCCGGCAGGGTATCAAGATTCCCAGACGATCTTGATAAAATTGTTGTCGCAGTTGACCCTGCTGTAACAGGCGGTAAGAACAGTGACGAAACCGGAATTGTTGTTGCAGGCTGCAAGCGCGTGCGCGGGGTTGTGAATTACTATATTCTTGCTGATAAATCAATGCGCGGTTCGCCTGATACATGGGCAAAGGCTGTTGTGAGCGCGTACAAGGAATATAACGCAGACCGGGTGGTGGCTGAAGTCAACAACGGCGGCGACCTTGTTGAAGCAACGCTGCGCGGCGCATCTGATGACTGGTTGAGTTACCGTTCAGTCAGGGCATCTCGCGGCAAAATAGTGCGCGCAGAGCCTATTGCAGCATTGTACGAGCGCGGTTTGGTGCATCACGTTGGTTATTTTCCAGAGATGGAATACCAAATGCGTAATTACAATGGAATGGAAAAAGAATACAGTCCTGACAGAATGGATGCCATGGTATGGGCTGTAACCGAATTGTCTGGTCACGGTCTTGGTTCAAGGGCTATTTTGGCAAAATAAAAAAAAATTTGATTTTTTTCGGGAAATTTTATTTTTTCGGCTTTACTTTTCCAAATTAACCGCTATATTTAATAGTGTTCGGTAAAGTTATCGGGCAAAAAAAGGGCGCGGCAGATGCGACAACATCATACCGCGCGGTCGTCGGAGGTCAAATTCCGGAACGAACAACCGGAATATACCACCTCCTGAAACAAAAATCAAGTCAGGAAAGGGAAAAAAGATGAAAGAATTTGCAAAGTTCATTTTTCGCCTTGTCAAAGGTGTCCTTCTTCTGCCGTTTCACATCGCGTGTCCGACGTTCGGTCTGACTGATGCTGAAAAAGCAGAAATGGGCATCAAAACCAGCCGCTGACAACGGCAAACCCGAAGCCGGAGCGGGTCAAATCTCCGGCGCACTTCATCAAATCGAAAGCACAGGAGTAAAAAATGAGTACACGAAGTGTTATCGCGGTTGAAGATTCCGCGACAAAAACAGTCAAGGCTATTTACTGTCACCATGACGGGTATGTTCTCGGCGGTGTCGGCGAAACGCTGTACGAATATTATCAAGATAACGCAAAAATTGCCGCGCTCATCGAACTCGGTTCGTTGTCCAGCCTTGGAAAGTATGTTGCACCTGCTGATGGCATGAAACATGATTTCGACAACCCGGCAAAAGATGTTACGGTTGCATATCATCGCGACCGGCAGGAAGAATATCACGCGCCAATCGAATATGAAAACGCGCAAACATTGCTGGAAACCGCTGGTGATGAATATTGGGCGGAATACGCCTATCTTTGGCGTGATGGAGAGTGGTTGGTCGGTTCTCCGTTTGAACCGAAAAATGGTTTTGTTACCGTCGAAAGTGTGCTGTAAAAATCTAAAAGAAAGGAAAAAATCATGGCTATCGACAAAGAAATCGTAAAAATGGACAAAGCAAAAGCCGCCGTTGTTGGTCTGACCATTGACTGCAGAAAAATCTTCACTGAATATTTTGAAGAAGTGATTGAAGAACTGTGCTATCACGCGCTGGCGAAAGAATGGGGCAAAGGCGAAGATTGCGACCCTGCCGCATCGTTCGAATTCATCGAGGAAAATGTGAAAGATATGCTGTTGAAGGCAAGCCGTAAAATCGCGCATCGTAAAATGCTTGAAATCATCGCCAAAGGTGCCAAAGAAATCAAACGCGAAATTTTCACGCGCTGCTTTGGCGAAGATGTTCCGCTTGACGATGAGCCTGAAACCGCCAACGAAGAAAGTGTTGCTGAAAATGAGCAGTGATGCGTCCAATCGAAACAAGAAAATTTCCGGGTTGTTAATCGACCCGGAAAGCAATTCCGTCCGTGAAATCACGCTGCAATACGACAACGAAGGCAGTCTGCTTGATGCGTTGTATGATGCGCTTGGCTGCAGCACAGTTGATGCCGCCAGCGATTGCGTGGCGTTTGTTCCGTCCGGTGCGGTTGATGACCTTTGGTACGATGACGAAGGTTTATTTTCTGATTGCGAGTACGCATTCCAACTGCCGTACTGCGTACCCATCATCGGGCGTGGTTTGATTTTGAGTTGCGATGATAAAGGTTATTCTCAATCTCACACATTGACAAAAGATGATATTGAATGTCTGAAAGATAATTTAATTTTTCACAGGAGAAAGGTGAATCCGACAAAGTGAAACGACCCGAATCAAGTGATGTAAAATTAACGCGACACGCAAAAGAAAGGATGAACACACGCAAAATACCGCAAGCAATGATTGAAGATGCAATTGCAAATGGCAAGCGTATCATTTTACCTGACCGTAACGCTTACCAATACGAACTGAAAAATGTTCTTGGAATACGCGGCAGAAAACTGATAGTGATACAAGGCTTCAACGGATGCATATTAACCAGTTACATTGAAAGAAGCGTGAATAAAATCAGAAAATCATAAAATTTCATGTTGACCACCTCCGGTATGTGTAAAAAGCAAACCGGAGGTTTTTTTATGTCTTTGCCTGATTATTACAGACTTTTTACGCGCGAACACGCATTTTACACCATCAATAAATATCAGTGGCGGAAAAACCACGCTGCATATTCCGGCGGTAAATCGTATGTTCACCACGCGCTGATTGAACATCTGTCTGAAATTCCAATGGAATACGATGAACGCGTTCGGCGCGCGTATTATTTCAACTATCCGCGTAAAATTGCCAGATTGATAACGCAATATGTGCTGGCAACGCGACCTGATAGAACGGATGCCGACCCTGATTTGTGCGAAGATTGGAGCAGAACCGGTCTGCGCGTCGATGAAGTTATGCGGCAAGCGTGTACCATGCTGAATATTTTCGGCAGCGCATGGTTGTCTGTTGATATGCCTACATTCGCTGGTGTCAAAAGCAAAGCCGACGAACTGCGCGAAAAACTGCGTCCGTATGTTACAGCATTGTCGCCGTTGCAGGTTTGCGACTGGTGTTACGGCGCAGACGGTGAATTGGATTGGGTGTTGGCAATTGAAAAAGACATCGATAACAGCGACCCGTATTCTGACCCTGTTCATGTTGACGTTCGAAAATTGTGGACGCGGCAGGATGTCACGATCGTAACACGCCGTAGTGATGCAAAACCGGTTGAGCCGCTGTTTATCGAGCATGGTTTGGGCAAAGTTCCGTTTATCCGCATGGAAGAAGTTGACGGCTATGGCATCGGCGCAAATCATTGGTTCGATGATGTTGTTTCAATTTCTGATGCCATTTTAAACAATGAATCCGAAGCGCAGATGAACACCGTAAAACAAATGTTCGGTCTGTTGGTTGTTGGTGAAAGTTTTGCCAATGGCACGCTGAAAATCGCTACAAAATCCGGCAATGATGATGAATCTGAAAGCATCGCTTCTGTCATTTCGCGCTCTGCCGCGTTGATTGAATCACCTGAAGATAAAGGTGTCAGCCGGTACATTTCACCGTCCGGTGTCGAAACTGCAACCATTCGCACTGAAAATCAAAACCTGATGAAAATGATGTTTGAATGTGCTATGCTTTCCACCAGCAAAGATACCCGCATGGTAGAATCTGCCGAAGCCAAACTGTGGGATTTCCAGTCCATCGAACAGTACATGAAAACGCGCGCTGATATGTTGGAACAATGCGAATATCAAGCATGGGAATTGATAAACCTTTGGATGCCTACAATACCAGTTCCGACATTGAATTACAACCGGAATTTTTCTGTACTGGAATTGAAAGATGCCGTTGCGACATTGATGGATTTGTCCGGTTTCAATTCTGAAAATGACGATTATCAGAAAGAAATCAACAAAACCGCTGTGACGTTGCTGAATCGTCTGCGCCAGTTGTCGCAGGACAAAGCCGAAGCCATCACCGACACCATTGATGCATCATCGCCGTCATCGGAACGTAACACGCTGAATAACAACGGTAACACCGGCAATGTTGACAACAAATTTGATTTCAAAGCGTGATTTCGTGGGCGACCACGTAAAACACCGTAAAATCACACATAGGAGTAAAACAAAGTGAACATCAAAGACATCCTGAAAAAAGTAACCGCTGGCAAAGAGTTGACCGACGAGGAAAAAACTTTTCTGAACGATTACGACCCGGAAAAAGATGAAAACCGTATTCCGAAAACTCGTTTAGATCAGGAAAGCGCAAAAACCAAAGCCGAAAAACAGCGCGCCGACGAACTGGAAGAAAAGTTTTCCGAACTGCAAAGCAAATACGAAGAATTGGAAAATGCCGGTAAGTCCGAAGCCGAAAAAGCCGCTGCAGCCAACGACAAAGCGTTGAAAGCATTGCAGAAACAGGTCGAAACCTTGACCAAAGAACGCGATGCCGCCAATGCAAGTTTGGCAAAATCCGAACGCACTTCCGCGATTTCAAAGATTGCCGCCAAACACAATTTTACTGATTCAGAATATCTTGATTTCCTTGCAAACTCCAAAGAAGTGGATTTGAAAGATGAAACCGCTGTGACCAATTTCATGAAAGAATTGAGTGGCAGCCGTCCTGAATTGTTCAAATCCAGCGCAAAACCGGGTGGCGGTACAAACGGGAACGGCAAAAACAACGGTTCCGGCAACGATGCCCGGTTGAAAGAATTGCTTGGAAAAACCGAATTGACCCCGCGTGAAGCCGCAGAAGTGTACGAACTTCAGTCCGGCAAATCCGGCGACAATGCAGGTGATTCCGGCGAAGGTGCAAAACAGTAAAAGCAAAAAAATAAGGAGAAAACAAAATGGCTTTTGCGTTTGGACAGTTCAACGAATTTACCGACCCTGTGACCTCTGCCGACCCCGTGATTGAAGCGGTTGCCAAGGCAATCACTCTTGGTCCTTTTGTCGGCAAATTCTACGAAGCAATGGGTGCTCCGGCTGCCAGCCTGACCCAGAAAGAATTTGAAATTTACAGCCGTACCAAAACCAGCCGCGATGGTGCGCTTGGTTCTACCGGCTGGGGGGCAAGCGGCACTACCGGTCTTTCCATTAACGAAAACGCCTTGCGCGGTCTGACCATCGGTCATGTGCTTGACATCGGCGGTGAAGTCGTTATTATCAGCGCCGTTGACCGTTCCGCTGGCACTATCAGCGTTCACAAACGCGGTGATGGCGGTACTGCTGCGGCTGCTCACGATGCCGGTGCGCTGTTTCAGGTCATCGGTTTTGCTGGCAACGATACCGACCTGAAAAATGTCGAATCCGTCAGCGAAAGTACCAAAACTTGGAACAACTACGTGCAGACTGTCTTTGAAACTATCGACTGGACGAAGCACGCCGAACTTACCCGCAAAGGTTTGTCCAATGCCAACGCCGTTGTCATGCTGATTCGCGAAGCGGAATACCGCATTGCCGAACTGCTTGCCCGGATGTCCATTCGCGGTGTCAAAGCCAAAGGTGCTGGCGAAAACAGCCGTTATATGTCTGCCGGTCTGCTCGCTCAGTTGTCCGATGTCACCAATCGCGGTGCTATGACCTACGATGTCGGCGGTACTCTGACCGAAGAAAAATTCAAAGCCGCGCTGAAACAGCGTTTCGACAATGGCGGTACTGCTGACACCATTTGGGTACACCCGACCGTCAAAGAATATTTCAATGCGTTCTTGGGTGCCAGTGCCGTTTCCATCACCGACAGCAAAGCCAACCACACCGCCGGTGGCGTGTATGTCAAATCCTACGATTACGAAGGTGCAGTCCTGAATATTCGCGTGGATTCCGATATGCCGGTTGACAAAATCGCCGTTGTCAATCAGTCCAAATGCAAAAAAGGCTGGTTGTCCAATGACGGTCTGCGGTTGGTCGATGAACCCGCGCTGTCCAGCCGTGAACATCGCAAATCGCTGCAGGGTTCTATCGGATTCCTGATTGAAGATGTTGGTGCAGACCATCTGCTTCTGACCGGTATCACCGATGGACCGAAAGAACGCGTTTACAAAGTTCAGAACGTGAGCGCGTAACACGCATAGCATGAAACAAGGCGGCAGCGATAACATCAAAGCCGCCTGTTTTTGAATCGTAACACATAACATGCGGTAAAATTATCATGATAAACAAAAAAGAACTTTACGAACTGCTGCGCGCTGACGGCGCAAAATTGAAAGCAATCAATTTTTACACCATTGAGCAACTGTGCGATGTATATTTTGACCGCTTCGGCGAAATATATGCTCCGAAAACCGACGAAGGAAAATCTGACAATGCTGAAAAATCTGATGATGAAAACATTCATGCTGACAATGCCGCCGTTGATGAAATCCGAACTTTGGTGTTTGAGCGCGGCGGTTGGTGTAATGAATTGCAGACCAGTTACGCAATGGGCATCTATCGACCTGCGACCGCCGAAGAATATGCAATCCTCAAACAATATGCCAGTAAAGTGCTTTAAACATGACGCAGGAAGAACTTATTACCGCCGTTGACGGATATTTTGACCGTCATTTGGACAAAAAATATTGGAACGAACAGCCTGAAGAAACTCGCGCCGGTGCTGTCGCGATGGCGTTCAACGATGTTTCTGCACAGATTTCCGGATTGAGAATGGAAAATCTTTCCGCTGATGCAGTCGCTGTAAATGCAATCGCAGAACAGGCAGTATTTTTGGTTCGGAATTACGAAAGCATTTCTGAAGGTAAAATAACCACCAGCGAATCCGTTGAAGGTGTCAGTGCCGGTTATACGCTGCTTGGTTCAGTGTCATTTGGCATCTCGCCGCGCGCTGCGAGTTTGATTCAATATGCCAAACGGCTTTATTGCGCCAATTCTGCGCGCATAGTGCGTGGGTAATGGGTCAACCCAATAAAATACTCGTCCAAACGTCAATCGCCGTTAAAACCGCTTTAAAACGCAAATAAACATGAAAAAGAAACCGCCTGTTTTAAAACAATTTGACCAAATCAGTCAGCAAGCGCGTGACAGGATTTATGCGCTGGTGATGAATCATGCCAAAAAAAATCCAAATTCGCCGTGGTCAGGCAAGTATTTGGTCGATTTGGAAAAGTCGGTCAAAGCGTTTTACAAAGAAATGGGCATGAAATATCAAGGCGCGTTCCGTGACACACTGCCGGATATGATGAAATCGTATTATGATGCCGCCGCAGAAGAAATCAAAACCGCTGGCGTTTACAAAGCCATCAAAGGTGAACCTGACCCGAAACGCGTGAAATATTTCCTTGAAAGTTCATTCGAACAGGTCGCGATGAAAACCGACAAAATGTCGTTTGAACACATCAAGCAGTTGCGTAACATTGCCGCAGATGTAATACGCGAAATGTCTATCACCGGTAACACGCGCCGCGAAGTGTCCAAAGCCATGCTGGAACGCGCATTGAATATCAAAGGTTTTGAATTTACCGACAAATCCGGTGCCAAATGGAGCAACAAAAGTTATTTCAATATGCTCGCTCGCACCGAACTGATGAACGCAGCACGCGCCAGTTACGATGACAAAATGGCAGAAGAAGGCTTTGATGTCGTGAAATTGTCTGTTTCCGGCAACAGTTGCGACCATTGCGCCAAATATGAAGGCGAACTTTTCAGCCTGACCGGTGCAACTGCCGGTATTCCGTCAAAAGCCGACCTTGAAGCCGATGGCGTGTTTCATCCGAACTGCACCCACTCATACAGCCTTGTGCCGCCATCATTGCTGCCGGAAGAAATTATAAATGCAAATTCGGCACACAAACATTTCAACAATGCAACCGGAGAAGTTTTTCAGGCTCAATCAAATCGCGCCGGTCATTCAATAATGTTAATCACGGACGGCTCTGAAGAATTGCCGCGCGGAAAATACAATAAACTTCATTCGGTTTACAGGGCTGCCCAAAAAAGCGAAGAAGCGTTTATTGCCGAAATTCGGCAAAAAGGTTTTGTTGAAGATTCCGAACGCGAATTTGCGGCAGTTTGGGATAAAAACGGTAATTTGTATTGCGTTGCAATGGGTATGGTAAATAATTACTCCGTCCAATTCAAATACCCCGAAAACGCAGATGCAAAAGTCATTCATAATCATCCGAGAAACTTCCCGCCTTCGCTCAAAGATTTTGAGGAGTTTGCTTCTGGCGGTATGTCGGAAATGCAAATTATTACAAAAAACGGTGCTTACGTCTTGAAAAAATACAAAAACGGCGTTATGTTAGATTTGGAAGAAGTTGCAAAAAAACATGATGAATTAATTGGCGAACGCGATTTTATAACACTTGAAGAATGGGAAAAACTGTTGAATGGCTCAAAATATAAAATATCGTACCGCAATTCTTGATGAACACGGATGTCCGCGTTCGTTATCTCAATGTGGGAAATGCAAGTTCCTTATAAATGGAAGTTCAAAATTTACCTGCGAGAAACATTTGAATAAAATCCCACCGCAATTTTGGAATAATGAAGAAAAATGCGCTGACTACGCTGTAAAATAATTCAAATCCAGCATCATTTCCCGGCGACTGCACGTTGCGGCAGTCGCTACTTATGGAAATTTGTTGAAGGCTATTTGAAATGAAAAAAACAGGTAACACTTTGGAAGAAGTTTTTGGTTTCATTGACGAAATGAAACAACTCGGAATAGAAGTTGGCGTTTGGGATGCGAACAGCGAAATTATCCGAAAAACCATGCGCAAAATTGCAAAAAAATCTGCCGAAGAAGCAAAAAAATGGTATCGTGAAAAAATTATCCTGCGAAATGGTGCGTTGAAAAACCCAAAATTCACCCCAGAAGAAGCAAAGGAGTGGTATCAAAAAAACATTGTGGCATTGCAAAAGAAAATGGCTGACAAAAACAAATAATCCAACATTATTTCCCGGCGACTGCCCGAATCAACGCTTCTATGGCTTGATTTGCGGCAGTCGCTTTTTTATTGTTGATTGCCGACAGCGTGTAACCGGCTGCAACCGGGCAGTTGTCATTCAACGCGATTTCAACATTTTTCCATGCCTTGCGGATTTTTCTGCATAAAATGAAATGCAGCGGCATTGATGCACATAAACACGATATGCAAAGTTCGCAACGATTGATATGAACCTGCAAATCTGCGGAAAAACTGCCTAATTTATACGCATCTGCAACTGCGCTTTCCAATTCAAACAGCACTTTCAGCACTTCCAAACGATTTTTCATTGTATTATCTCCTGTGACGTTGCATGACATCCGTTGATTTGTCAACAGCGTCATGTTGACTGAAAAACAAGTTTTCAGGAGGAATTTTTATGGCTGGACTTATTGAAAAAAACGCAAAAACACCGATAACAATTCGTATTGCAGGTGAAATCATTGACGGTGAAACATCGTTTGTAAATCATCCGGCAATGGCGATGGTGTCTGAATCCAGCGTATTAGATTTGAATAATTACGGAAACAAAATAGACAATTACGGTACTGTGCAGCACGAAACGACATTTCTTGTCGCTCCGTTTGATGTTACGCCTGAAATTCCGTGCGAAATAATTCACAATGACGCGTGTTACACCGTAAAATCAATCAAAACAATCCGTAACATGAAAAGCGTGTTATTGGGTTATAAAATAACATCTGTCGGTGGAGCGTAACACATGGCGAAAGATTTGTTTCGGTTCAATACATCCGAACTTGGCAAAAAAATTCAGGCAGAATTACAGGCAATGCCAATGAAAACCAAACGCGCGATGGATGCTGTCGGTGGATTTTTGAACGGCGAAGCCAAAGAACGCGCACCGGTCGATGAAGGTATGCTGACTGCCGACATTTCCAACAAAACTGTTGAATACAGCAAATCTTTCGCTGCAGTCGTATACGTTCCATCAAATACGCCATCAGCAAATTACGCAATCCCGATGCACGAAAACAATTATGAACTTGGCAAAAATTCTGCTGCAAAACAGAAAAAAGTTTCCGTTCCAGTCGGTAAAAAGTTCATGACACGCGCGTTGAACGATAACCGCAAAAAAATTGTAAAAATCATTTCTGACGAGGTAAAATTACAATGAGCATGGACATCGTAACCATTGAACGCGATTTCACAGCGTGGGTCGCTGAAAAATTGAATTTGGAAATTGACAAAACCATTTTTCGCGGCAGCATACCGGAAAAAATCAAAGAAGGCGTTGCTGTCATGTTTGGTTCTCAAATTCCGGCAGCCGGTTTTTACGGATTTCGCCCGCAGACGTGGAACGTTCAGATTTTGGCAAAGTTCGACAAGCGCGACAATGCAATGATGTTTCAAACGCGCGTAAACATGCTTTTCCCGCAAACTGGCGGCACGATATACAAAAACACGAACTTCCGCACCATCGAACTTCAATCCATGTCAGAACCGTTCCAAGGCTCAGACCACGGTAAAGGCAAATGGTTTATATCTGTAAATGTTGTTTTGTCTGTGTTGACCAGCAGCGCACAGACAGCGTGATAAATACCATTAAAAAAGGAGATTACAAAATGCCAGGTATTGCACTTACTCAAGAAATGATTGATTCGCTGGTGTCCAAACTTCAGTTTTACAAGTATCAGGCTTCTTTTGGAAATCAGATTCTTGGCCCGCTGAATAGCCCCCCGAAAGTCGAAGCTGACACCGAAACCAAAGAAACTGTTTTGTACGAAACCGGCGTTGACCCGCTGGCTGAAATTTTGAGCAAAAACAATGCCAAAATCACTCTCGATGTCAACGACGTTGATGCTGCAATGACTTTGCTTAAAACGTTCAAAAAAGGCGACAATCTGCTTGATTCCAGCAAGGCGCAGCCGTTGATTTTTGTTCCGCTGACCGCAGATGAAACTGCAAAAACTTTGACGTTCCCGAATTGTTATTTGCAGCCCGGTCTTGCAACCAACTTTGCTGAAGGTGATGACCCGAACTACATCACGCTGAACTTCGCTGCAAAGCCGGTTGTTGAAACCAATGAACTTTACACTTGGGAATAATCATGAGCAAGATTTTTCCGAAACTGACCCAAACGCACGTGCGGATTGAATTGGATGACAAGGGCAATTTTTTTAATTGCCCGATGTTGCCAATCAGCGCAATGTCTGAAATGAACGAATGTTCTGAAATCATGGCAAAGTGCAAAAATCTTGTCGAACTTGAAAACGTGCGTCAGCGGATGATTGCCTTGGTAAAAACTGTAATGCCGGAACAATATTGCGCCAATTTGGAACGTTTTGATTTTGCAAAATTGTCTGAATTGCTGGCATATTTGATGTACGGCGACAACGACGATTTGCCAAAAGAAGAACAACCCGCTGAAAAAAACTGAAATCGGGCGGCAGGAAGCGTGATGCAACTCCTGCTGCCCGTCTCGATTACGATTTTTTGGCGTGCCGCGTTATGAAAGAATTTGGCTGGACAATTGAATACACGTTGAATTTGACATATCCTGTTTTTTTGAATCTGTTTTCGTTAATACGAAAAATTAGATGCGATGCTGCAATAGACCAAGTTTACATGCCGTATGCCGCTGCAAAATACGGCGGAAAAGCATCACAACATTTGTTTGATGGTCGCGGCAGTTTTACTCTGAAAAATGAAGTGGAAACAGAAAAAGTCACGCCAGAAATGATTGAACGTGCAAATGAAAAATTGCGTAAAATCATTGCTGAACGCGAAAAAAAATTGCTGAAAACTGTTCAGGCAAGTTGATGTATTGACACCTCCTGCATTTGTAAAAAATGTTGGAGGATTTTTTATGTCTTTAAATCTTGGTATCATGTCTGCAGCGGTCACGCTCGATGACAAAGATTATCGTAATACGCTTGCCGGTTTGGAAAGTTCCAGCCAAAAAAGTTTCAGCAAAATCGCAGCTTATGCCGCCAGTTATCTTTCGTTGCGCGCTATTTCACAATTTGCAGTCAGCACAATCAAAACATATTCTGATTTGGAAGAAGAAACCAATAAATTCAGTGTTGTTTTTGCTGGTCTTGGTTTACAAACTTCACGCATTTTGAAGCAGATGCGCGATGATTTCGGATTGTCTGAATTGGCGGCAAAACGTATGCTTGCCGGTACTGGCGATATTTTGACCGGCTTTGGATTTGACAAAGATGTTGCGCTTGCATTGTCTGAAGGTGCTGCTAAATTGGGTGCAGATATTGCATCGTTTTCAAACTATGCCGGTGGTGCTGAAGGTGCTACAACCGCATTGACCAAAGCCATGCTTGGCGAAGCTGAATCCGCAAAATTGCTTGGCGTTGTAATCCGTCAGGATAGCGACGAATACAAAGATTTGGTCAATCAGGCTATGACCACCGGTATCACCATTGACGCGCTTGGTAAAACGTTCAAAGTGTCCAGCGAACAGCAGGCAAAAGCTGTTGCTGCACTCGCGCTTGCATATCAGCAAAGTCCAAACGCTATCGGTGACTTTGTTCGCAGTCAAGACAGCATAGCAAACCAGCAGCGCATACTGCAGAACAATTTTGAACAGTTGACAGCAACCATTGGCGGCGACCTTGCGCCAGCGTACAAAACAGTTGTAACATCTGCAAATTCATTGTTGTCGGCATATAATAATCTTTCGCCGGTGGCAAGGAGTTTAACAAACGATGCTGTTGTATTATCCGCAGCATTGCTGGTGTTAAATAAAACCAAGTTCGGTGCAAACGTCAAAAAATTCTTTTCTGATTTGACCGCATCCAACGAAACCCAAAAAATTGCATTGCAGGAAGAACAAAAACGCGCGGAAATCAAAAAAACTGATGCCGTTTACGAGGCAGTTTTTGCACGTCAAAAAATGCGGCTTGCCCAAAAAACTCAAGAAGAAGCCGAAGCATCGCTAAAAACAATACAATTTCAAAAAATGGAAGCCGAAGCAAAAGGCGATGCTGTTGCTTTGGCGGCTGCTGCAAATGCGGAAGCGAAAGCGCGCGTTGCGTTGACAAAAGCCACTATTGAAGCGCGCAAATCTGAGCAAGAATACCAAGCAAAACGTTCGGAATCAATTGCCGCAACACAAAAATACGTTGCCGTTTCCAAAGGCGTTGCAGCAAGTACAAGGTTGACAGGCGTTTCAGCGTTTTTCAGTGCAAGCGGATTTAAAGCCGCTGCGTTGTCGGTCAAAACTTTTTTTGCCAGCATTGGCCCTGTTGGTTGGGCGTTGATTGCAGCCGGAGTGGCATTTGAGGCTATCAGTTTGGCAGTCAGTAAATACAATTCTGAATTAAAAGAAAATGCAGAAAAAGCAAAAGAAGCCGCTGACAAAGCAAATGAACTTGCAGATTCTCATGACAAAGAGATAAATTCAACGTTAAAGAATCTTGACCGATTGCAGGAATTGGCGCAGTATGAGCGTTTGAGCAATGCCGAAAAAGAAGAAGCCATTGACCTGTTGAGAAAAGAAGGTGTTTCATACCATGAAACTGGCGAAAGCATTGCTGACATCATTGATTTAAAAGATACCGAAGCTGAAAGTTTAGAAGATTTGATTAAACTTCGAAAAGAAGATTTGAAACTGCGCAAACTTGCATTGCTGCAAGACCAGCTGGAAGCAAACAATAAAGCTATTGCCGCAAATGAAGAAAGACGTCACGGCCATTGGGGTACGTTTTGGGAATTTTTTGCTAATCCGACTGACACAGCTGTTTCCGAACGAGATGCTGAAATCAATGCTGAAAATCGCAGATATTACGATCTGAACGATAAAATCAGAGAACAAATACGGCTTTTGAATGAAGATGAAAAAAATCTTGGCAAAACGCAGAAAGAACGCGCTAAATTAACTGCCAAAGAAGCAAAAAAACAGCGCAATGCAATAAATTCTATTGAAAAACGCAAATTTGAAATAGAATTTGAACGCAGCGATGCCGAAAAGCAAGTTCAGATGATAAACGTTGAAATAGACAAAATTTTTCAACAACAATCTGGTAAGTATGCAACAGTTGATGCTTTTGTAAACGCTGATTTGAGCGAATTAAACACCAAAGAACTTGAAGCTGTCAAAAAAATTATTGATCTCGAAAAACAGCGCGCGGACATTAAAAAACGTTCAGCTGATTATTTCAAACAGGAACAGGAAGATTTTCAGGAATATCTTGCTGACCGCCAGCGCGATCTTGCTGCTGAAAAAATCGAAAAGCAAATCCGGCAGAAACAAAAACTTGGTGATGATTCCGGTGCAATGGAAATCATGCGCCAGCAGCTTGCCAATGCGCAAAAAGCGGCTGCGGTAATGAAACGGCAATATGATATTGCTCGCACAAATGCGCAAAAAGACGGTATACCCACAAAAGAAGAAGAAAAGAAAATTGAGCAATTGAAAGCTGAAGTCAAGCGTTTGATGTCTGAAGGCGACCGGTGGAAATCGCGCATTGATTCGGAAACGGAAAAGCAAGACAACGCTACGAAAAATGCTGTTGGAAGTTTTTCTGCTGAAGTATTGCAAGCAATGCTCGGCGCACCGTCAAAACCGGAACAGCAGACTGCCAAAAACACCAAAAAAACCGTTGAAATTTTGGAAAAAGTCAGCGAACAACTAACCAATGGGAGTACAAAATACGATGCCTGAATATAAACTTTTGCAAACTCAAGAAGGCTCTGAAACATGGGACAGCAACGGCAATGTAACACAGTTCGACCTGAAATGTTACATTATCGGCGGCGATTTATCCAAACGCGATGCAATGCAGATTGTTTGGGATGAAGCACCTGCCAGTTACGAAGGATTGTCCAAAAAAAGTATCAAGTTTGACGGTTACGATGATGACCGCAACGCTGAATTTACCGTGTCATATCAACGAAGCAGCGGCAGTGAAAGTACATCCGACAATCCAGAAGATGTTATGACCGAAGTCGGTTTTTCCACTGGCGGCGGCACGAAACATATTGTTTTTGCATTGAAACCGCGAGTTGTTTCAGGCGATAATAACTTTTGCGGAAATTTGATTGGTTGGAATGGTAAAAAAGGCGTTGAAGCCGAATACGCCGGAACAGATGTTCCTGATTCCAATTCACAGTTGACGTTGACTGTTACTAAGAAAATGTCCGAACTTGGCAACGCATGGCAGCGCAATGTTGATGCTGCAACCGGCAAGGTGAACGCAAACAAATTTCGTGGCTATGAACCCGGCGAAGTTCTGTTTGTTGGCGTTTCATTTACCGGAACGGAAAAATCTGATTCTGTAAAAGTAACATACAATTTTTCAATCCGGCTTAACGAAACCGATGTTCCTGTCGCAACCGATGAAAACGGCAACGTCATCACTGTTTCTAAAAAAGGCTTTGAATACGCGTGGGTGGCACCGAAATATAATTCAAAATTAAGACGCGATGTTCCGTCGCTTGTTCGCGTTGATAAAGTTCTTGAAGAAGTTGATTTTTCAAAATTAGGAATTTAATATCATGGCTTTTTATCATGACGTGAAACCGGGCGACCCTTTCAAGCCGTCTGCCCGTTTGAGTAATGATGTTCGGCACTTTTTCAATGGCGTTCAAGGCGTGTCAGCCGGAAGGAACATAAAATCTGAATTTTTCAACAACAATCGCGTTGCTGTAATAAATGACGGTACAACCGTGCTGCCAGCGCATTCCGCAATTTACGTTTACGAACGTCATATTTTGGGTACTGAAGAAACCGGTTTTGATTTGGAATTATATGCTAAACTTGCAACCGGCGAACAACTGTTGTGGGGCGTTACCGAAACCGATATTGAACCCAACGGAATGGGCATGATGGTGATTTCCGGCATCGCGCAAGCGTATATTTCCGGCAGCGGCAATTATGCTTCACCCGGAGCTGATGGGAAATTGGTTGCAGGCAGTTCCGGCAAAGCGTTGATTCTGCATCCCGGCGACAGTGACAGTGAAATTCCCGGCATCGTTCAATTGGGATATTCCGGTGGTGCAATCGATGATTACACCGGACCCTTTAAACTGCGCCACGTTGAAGGGCGCACCTTTGAGATATGCCATGGTTCTTACTTTGACAGACCGCAGCACTCCGATTATCAAAAAGCCGGAAATACCGACTTACCGGGAGCAACGCTTGTTCCTCGGCAGAATATAATTCTGCCGGAAAATCGCACCGGTGCCGATGTCTATCTTCACGCTATTTATGAGGATGGGAAATATCGGGTGGAGTTCGATTTTGACAGCTACCGGGGATTTGAAACCATCTACATCGGAGTGATCCGGGCAAGCGGAGAAGTTGTGCAGGAGTATCAGGAGCAAGGCACTATCTATTTTGGAAGGCAATGGTATTTATGAGCTGGTTATCCACTCCGTCACGCATTGTTCCAACCGTCAACCGGATAATTGAAGCCGTACATGAACGAGCGAAATATTCCAATCCCGATGGATATTGGGGAAGTTATTACGACCTCTATTCGTTGCCATGCGGTACTCGCTCTGCTTATGATATGTCAAACCGCATCCGAGAGATGATACGGAGATTGTACCGGGAGCATTTCCCTCCGGCAAATTTCGGCAAATGGAGCCAGATGCGACCTTATGCCGACTTCACCGATGCTCAAATCGATGAAGCCATCGCCGCTGAACTGCGAAAAGTAAACATCGACCCGGCCGGATTTTTCTGGGAAGCTCCGCATCCGCTTGGTGACGGTACTTTTGTCCGGGCGTGTTACCATCTGCTCAACAATGTCTTGCTTTACACATTTCCCGGCACTATTAATTTGACTGGCAAAGTAAGAAGTGATAGCGGTTTGATTTATGATGCATCCTTTGAGAGTTTTCCCTTTTGTACGCTCGTTGGAAAATTGGAAAATGGCAGCTCATATTATGAACACATTGACTTGCATTATGTCATCCCGGAAAACATTTATCCCCGGCTTCAGGGCAACTGGAAAGTTAAACATAAAATCGATTCCGTATATCGCTATGTGCGTGACACCTACAAATACAAAACACTTGAAGCATCCACCACCCCGGCAAGCGGAACTTTTGAAGTCGCTTTTTCCGGCAATCAGAGCGAAGTTTTTGTGCCGTGGGGTGAGGAAGTTTTCAATAATGTTGACTACTACCGGTCATTGTGTGAGGAACAATACTACTATTGGGTGTTGGTAACTCAATATGGCGGCTTCAATGAAGTGTTTATCAATAAAGAAAATTTTACATCACCGAATTATAAATATTATGACCCACCACAGTAAAATGGAATGGAATGACCATTTTTACTTTATTGACAACGGCATCGTTGTCGGGGAAACAAAAATTGAAACGGTTTGCTTATTTTGAATATCGATATAAAGGAATTTTTTGATGCAAGAGATTAAGATATATGTCATGGCAGCCGAATCGCTGGGCGTTGTCCGCGACTATGCCAATGCCAAAAATGCCGCCGCACCGAGTTTGGTTCGCGGTGTGGAAACTATGTTGAAACTGCGGCTGTTTTCCGCGCCGAATGTTCAATCTCCGTATCCGATTGAAAACTTTGCCGGTGTCGCAGCGTGGCAGTTCGTGATGGATGCCGACTACGATGAATCGACCCCCTGCAAACTGGTCGCTGACAACGAAAATATCACCGCTGCAACTGTCACCGAAGATGTCGATGGCACGGAATACACCTACACCGAAATCGCTGTCCCGCTGAAAGAAACCAACACCGTTGAAATCGACGAATGGCTTGGCAACGGCAAAAGCAAGACCGGCTTGACCGGTGAATTGGTCGGCTTCGATGCCGATGGCAACACCATTTTTCTTCTGCAGCTGGAAAATTTCTCCGTCCGTAACCGTTTGACTTCCGCTGGCGACCCGACCGAAATCCCGTCTGAATATTTTACCGAAGCGCAAGTACGCGCCTTTGTCACCGGTCTGCTCCGCAACCCCATGGAGTTTGAATATTCTGTTGACGGTGTTTCCGATTGGCATGCCGCACAGACCGCCGATGACAGATATTACCGCCAGCGCATTGCCAATATCAACGCCGAATGGAGCGAAGCCGTAATGATGGCACCCGGACAACAAGGGGAACCCGGCAAAGACGGAGAGGACGGCATAGACGGCATAGACGGAGAGGATGGATATACACCGCAGAAAGGTGTTGATTACTGGACGGATGCCGATAAAGCCGAAATCAAAAATTATGTGGACGACGCAATTTTGAATGGAACATGGTGAAAGGGTTTGACAAATGGCAATAAACAATAAAAATTTGATAAACACCATCGGAGTTATCACCGGACAGCGTGTTCTCATTGTCGATGGCGTGGCTTACGCTATCGGTGTCGGTTCTGTACTTCCTCCTGGCGGTATCGTGAGTGAAGCTATTGCATACCAAAATTCGGAAACGGTGAAATTTGCCGACCGCACTTTTTACACGGTGGATTCTCCTGTGACTAACATTAATTGCACCATCCCGGCTGGAATCAAAAATGCACAATGCCGTTTCACTACCGGAAGTGAAATTACCTTTAATTTCAACATCTCCAGCTCCTACAAAATCAATGAGGTAATCAGTTTGCTTCCTAACACAAGTTATGTGTTCACTGTTGATAACGGTGTGATTCTGTGGACATCTCTGATTGACAGCGAGGTTTGATTATGGGCGGCGTAACAAGCAGAATCCTCCCCGGAATTATCCATGAATCAAGCGTGGAAAACACACCACTTACAATTTTCAACACCAGTT
>JAEIGA010003001.1_pt1 | contig 26583 bp, 24 predicted proteins | sample 9270691 | NCBI WGS metagenome assembly JAEIGA01 (sample SAMN17057246, study PRJNA624740) | gut metagenome | biome: biome; isolation source: fecal sample | host: Bos grunniens | place: China: Xizang | collected 2019 | reverse complement strand
CTCACACCTACAATCTCCGCTATAGCGGATATCGGACCGAATGCGCCGGTATTTATATCGATCAACACACCATGTTGAATGCCTCGTACCTTTATCTTAAAGATACTTCCTTTGGTACCGGTAATGCGATATGTAGACTCACTCATCTTTATTATCCGTTCGATAAAAATTAGCTAGATCTAACCATCCAACTCCGGCCTTTAACGAACATATTTTTGCCATGAAAGATGACAACTGAGTACGTCATTAAGAAGATCCAGTCCTTCGGTTTCGCTAGAGATCTTGAGTCCTTCAGCGAGCGCTTTACTCGCGACAATCAGGTCTACGTTCTATCGTCCCGTTGGACTGAGATGCCTAACGACTCGTATATTAGGCTGCAGTCGATCGATGAGCTAGGTTCGGTCGAATCAAATGATTCCGTTGTTGTGATCGATCTTGAATGCGATATCTTTAGCGATATCAAGATATCGATGCCAAAGATACAGAAAGCAGGTGAATCGTCTAAGGAGCAGCAGGTATCGAAGGAGGAGATGCAGGAACAGCTTAGCGGTAAGTCAACATCCCTTGACGCGTTTTCCAACAATCTATTCGCTGTTATCTATGGGAAGAAGGGAGCCAATATCCAATCATGCAACACGAAGCAAAATCACGGTGTGTTGGACAGCTTGGCTCGTAATGGAGTCGTTTGTACACCGAAAACCCAGAACGTGTTGTCGTTCCAGCGCATTATCGATTACCTTAAGAAGCTTAATCGTTTCAGCGTGTTCGGAGTACATTCCGCGTTAGAGTTACCGTTCGACGAACAGGAGTATCCGTCCGAGATCAGTCACCCATCATATAAGCTTGCCAATGGAGAAATCACGGCTATCCTCTATCGTTATATCCTCATCAACTTCTATGGCTATTGCTCGATAGTTACTGATTCGATGAGGGAGAACGCTTATATCTTCTAACGATGTTCGTCTAGTCAAAGCGGATCAGTTAAATGAGTACGATCATGATAATAAACGGGGTCCGTTTAACGACTATTTTTGACCATGATCTATAGCCACAAAAATAGCATCATTGTTTTTATTTAAGTGAGATAGCTAAGGATCCACTTGACTTGGTTCAACCGCTTCTCTATTTTGTCGTACTCTCTTAGTACTTTCTTCATGCCGCCCGCTTTCATGACCGTATACCATGCTTCCGTGCATTCGTCGTCGAAGTGAGGTTCGTTAAAGTGATTCGTCAAGTACTCACGTCTAGCGGCGTTGATAGCAGACAAACGTGCTTCGCACTCCGGTATGATCCTGTTAAGCGACATCTTAAAACGATGCGCTTCGAGTACATGCGAATGTGAAGGGAAGATGGAGTGAATCTCCTGCAAGATCTTCTGTTGAAGTTTAGCGTTCATCTTCTTTGGAGTTTTGGTAATCGCATATGTTTTTCTGTGCGCTTTACTGATATCATCGAACGCTTTGAATGTATTTTTGCCATAGCTGTAGTACTCCTCAAGAAGTTCCTTTCCTGCATCATCGGTGTACTTCTTTATGAGCTTCTTACGTTCTTCTCGGTCCATTATATTTTCACGCGCATTCTCTATCTCGTCCTTCTTCATGTACTCAACTGCGAACTGAGATAGCGTTAAACAGAGAGCTTTCATGTAGTGCCTGAAACATAGGTTGCTAATGATGTACAGCTCGATGAAAGTATCATAATCGATCGATGAACTGCACTTGAGTGTTTCGTACGTATCCTTGGACAAGGTTGTGTGATACTCGTCCATGAGCTCATCAATTGTCCTCGCTAAATCGGATTCTTTACCGATATCGGCTTTACCGAGGCGCTGAGCTTCTTTAGCTTCTGGTGTATCTATGGCGACATAGTTAACGCGCTCGAAGATTTCAACAGGTTTACGTCCCATTTCACGATATCGTTCTTGAATCGCCTTCATGACATCGTTCTTCTTGTCCGGTTTGTTTTGCGCTTGACGGCTATAATCTTTGAGTCTGAAGAACGGGACTGGTAATGCGTATTCCCTATCGGTATCGTTTAACGCATCACGAACAAGGGTTGTAATGAAGTTGATCTGCTCTTTGAAGGCGTTAATGACCTCGTGTATGACCTCCTCAAGCGAATCCTTTAGACAGGTTTCCCATTCGTTGTTGCCGATGTACCTGGATACCATCAAATCATTACGATAGACGAGTAGGTTGAGGTAGTTAGCAAACCGATACGAATCACGCCTCGTTAAAGGCATACCAGTTACGGATAGGTTTTGATGGTGCATGTAGGCTACAAAGTCCAATCCTTCGTCTAATAGTTTGACGGGATCGACGTGGAGATATGCGCCATCCTCTCTCGGTAAAGTTGTCTTACCGGGTTTCCACCACGGATTATAGTGCGGTTTGAGTATACCGTCATCGTATGCTTCGTCAGCTAAACGACTTGTCATCCACGGACCCCATTCTATGCCATAGTATCGTTTCTTGACGTTGAAGTACCGTGCGACTATCTTCGCTGCTTCGAAACCCAGACCGATCGGTGGACGGAATACGCTGAACGCCATAAACGATTGAAAGAACTCGTTATGCATCTTCATCAAACGCATACACTCGTTGATGCTATCTGGATCGTAACGGTTCTTGAATAGCGATTGAACGTAACGAATGACATAGTAGTTCGAATCGGTGTCTTGATAGATGATCTTTGCTGGTTTCAGGTTCAACCGGATCAGGGAACCGTAATCTTTAACGTCCCAGTATTCATCGAACAAGCGTCTAAGGGACAGAGCTATGATATCCTCTGGCCGGTCGATGGAAGGATCACAAGCGACTGCTTCTACTACACCGTACTTGAGAAGTGCAGCGTATTGCTTGGCGTTTTGCTCTAAGAACTCACGATCAACGTAAACTCTATCGGACTCCAATACGCGCGTTAGATCATGGATCATCTCTCTGGCTGCCCAGGTAATTGATGCGCCGATCTCTGGATCGTAGTAAGCATAGAAACGCGAACCAGAAGCGCCGTAAGTACTGTTGCAGACAACTTTAACGGCAAGTTGTTTGGAGTTGAACCTAACTGCGTCAAACTCCCGTCCTTCTTCTTCCGCTTTCGCCATCTGCTTCTTAACAATGTTACGTGTGAAACGGAGATCAGTCAACATGGCTTCGTTAAGGGATAGATGCTGATCGGTCCAGCCGTTTTCTGCTTTATGCGATTGCATATAGTAGACCTTCTTCGTGATCGTTTCTGGTACGTTATTGATGGTTAAACGTTTGCCGTTTGGTAATGTAAAGTATCGATTACGATTGTCCCATTTAGCTTCTGGATATAGCTGGTTGATCTTACGAATCGCTCTATCGATCCATTCATCTGTTGCGTTTAACGAATCGATTGTGGCGAGCGCTTTCTTTATATCATCGACGTTGAGCTTATAGGCACAGTTGAACTGCTCTACTCTATAGATGATATCTTTTGTCTTATCGTTGTAGGTTGGGCTTGACGGAGAGTGCTTTAACCAGTAAACCTCACGCGTGTCATAACAATCGCGTATATGTTTGTGGAGTACACACTCTAATCCGTATTGCTGTGGATCCTTAACGATTCGTTCGTCGACTCGTGTATTGGTCGATATGTTGTTGGCTTCAGTCTGTGCTGGATATTGAGCACTAAAGTCTAGAGCGATAACGAACAACTCCTTACCTGGAGCCTTAGATTGAACTTCACCGCCGATGATAGTGCGTGTATCATTGACCTTTCCACCAAGACGGGTAGCTGGTCCGCGGTTTCCACCATAGCTGCGATTGTTTGTGTACATTAGTTAAGCCGTTAATAAAAATAAGCTTGATGGCATCGATTACCGTAGATCATTAGTAGATTCCTCTGCTGTGCGCGTAGATGATTGTTTGATAGTATCGGTTGGACGATTGCGCTTACAGAAGTATATACGCCATGCAATCATGAATGCTACAGCTAGAGTGATACATATAACGACACATGCGATTAATGACGACGATGAATCGGTGCGTGTGAAGTTCTCTTTCGTCGCGTCTGTGAATCCGATACAACTGACGCCAATGTCCATGTTCGCAGTACTATCTCCTATTATTGCGTCTTTTAGATTATCTATATTTGTTCTATTAGCAGCCGCATTCTCGTTAAAGAACGTATCTAGCGTCCCATCGACATCTCTGTTAAATTTAGTGGTAATTTCAGCGATGCCTTGCCCATGGCTAATATCCGTGTTCGAGTGTTTACTGAACTGACAAGCTCGAACAGCGCACTCGCCTGCTTCATCACAAGAAGGTGAGCCACCCATGTTTTCTATATAAAGTATTACGTTAATCGATCACTCCGAATACAAAAACAGAATGGTTGTTTTTTAAAGCGTCGCCTTCTTACCGATCCTATAGAGTACCGGCTTAAGTAATATCGGTAACACACAGTCATCGTCTTCTGGCGGATGTTCTGAGCACTCATACCGATCATCAATTAGATTGTACTGTAGATCGTGTAGCGTTATCAGTTGTTCGATAAGCGGATCGTTTGATTGGTACTCGTATATCATATCCATCTCAACGGTTTCTTCGTAGAATCGTTTACATGCCTCTATGAACGGCAGCGTAGGATGATAGACGGTGCTAATGAACCCGTTTCTGTTGTTTTTGGCAATCATATCGATATAATCGTAATCGTTCTCCGACTCGACTATAACAGCGACTTCCCGACTGAGCATCGGTACATAACAGTTGCTGATAGTCAGCAACACGCTATACAGCTCGGCTACCGTCAGTTCGACGGAACATTTTGACAGATCCGCACCTATCACTACTTGCTGTTCTGCGATCAGCGGATGATCTTTGGCGAAGGCGTGTATCGTTAGTCCTTTCTCATATGTGAACAGCCGCGGTATATACGCTGCGTTAAAGATGTTCGCATAAGCGATATCCTCTTTCCAGAAGACATAATCGTTTATAAAGTTAACGATAGCGCGAATGGCCCTCTGTTCATCGTTGGGATCGTGTGAGCGTATATAACTGCTCATATAATTGTCTACAGCGAATTGCATTGTTTTTGCCTTCAACAAGCGGACCAACAAGTCATAATCCTTTTTCGTGAACGTTGAATCGCTGTCTTTGATCGCAGCTCCAGTTTGTCGCGTTTGGCCGGGGTTCTTAATGCTAAACTCCTCGGCGACGACAGTTATGCGTTTGTTCGATATCTCGGACGACTTTAATATGAACTCTCCAAGCAGAAACAGCATATGTTCCTTCGGAATGATGCATGAAACTGGCATATCGCCAATGTCTAATGTTGCGTCGACATTATTAGAGCGAACGCGTTCCATTATCCTTTCAGCGATCGCTTTGATGATTTCGGGTAAACCGTCCTCGTAATCGAGGATGCTTAGGTAGTGGTAGTAGTCGAAATCCCCTTCGGAATCATCAAAAAACGCCGTAAAATAGGCACTTTCTTCCATCGAGATAAGGCGTCAATAAAAATAACTTAACATAGATGCGATCGGGTTGGCGGATAGCTTTTGCGGTTGGTAAATACGATGAATGTGTCGGGGGTTTCATTAGCTAACTACAGAGGATTACCAGTATCTACTCAGTCGCGCGATAACCTGTTATTGGAAGCCAATAAGGGGTTCGTTAAATCGTCTCAAGCACTGCGAGAAGCATATACTGGCGGCACTTTCGCGGCCAAAACCACTAATATGCGTATGAACGATCGCGTTGAACACGAGGGCGTTGAGAAGAATCTCTCGACGATGCGCCGAAAGACATATACACCGGCTAAAGCGATCAAAACATCAACGCCGTCCGGAAAAGAGGCTATGTTCGATATCCGTACAAATGGTTCTCTAAACGACCAAACACGTCTAGGTAACTATCTACCGGAGCGATTAAAGGATGTCGGTAGAAATAAGATCTATAGCGCCAATGCGTGGTCCGAGAACCTTGACATGATGCGTTCTCCCGGGCAATCGATGGAGGATGTCTATAACTCGATGCTTTTGACAACGAATACCAATATCCCTAAGGCGAACATCGGTATCCCCTCGCCGGATGATCGTTTAAGGAAGAGTCAAGAAACGTTCCAGCGTCCGTATAGAACTGACGGTGATAAGGTGCTCGCTAACGTTAGAATGCGTAACAGTCCGGAGAAGATTGAACGCGAGCGTCGTCAACGTGAAGCCGATGTTCTCCTTAAGAACGAAGCCGCTTTACAGCTCGGTAGATACGATCTCACTGCAAGTAAGTTCGGTGAATTGGGTACCTGTAATAACTCACCAAAGGTAAGAGTCGATAAAGCGATCGTTGAGGAATTCGGCGCTTCTTCTGAACGCAATCGAACCGAACAAAAGCAGCACAAGAACACGATCTACAACGCTAATGCTAAATTGGTCGTCGATGATGATTACGCTAACCAAATCAAATTATATGATAGACCGTATTACTACAAAGATTCACCCGGTACCGCCAAACCGATGTACAATAAAGGAGATTTCGTTCAATTGGTCAAGAAAGGAGAAATCTATGAGGTATTCCCAGACGATCCAACATCTCATACTGCACCGATATTAGTTGAGCCGGATCGTATAACCAAGAAACCGATACGTACTTTCGCTACAGCAGACAACAAAGCGTTATACATATTACAGAAACGTGACGCTGATGATATATATGAAACTGATAAGCATAAGTACGGCAATGACCTAATTATGTTAGAGGTACCGTATCACGAACTCGAGCAAGGTTTCCGTAACCGTATCAACAACTCGTTAGGCGGTAACCGTAGAAACAACAACAATCTGCTCGATTTAACGTACGATGATTGGGTTCAGTTAAGTCAGTACGTACAAGCGAACGATGATCACACGATTCGCTTGAAGAACAACAAGTTATATAATGTCGTTAGAGATTACGAATGGGATAACAACTTCAACGATAATTTCAAAGACAAGATATTCTTCCTCCATCCAGAGCTCGTTCAACAGGATCGTGATACATTACGTAAAAAGCTTCGCTTACACGAACGCGGTAGGCAAGAAGCTAAAGAAGATAACTATATTGTTAACGATAGCGGTAACGCTAACCGTGATTATATAAATGCAGGAGAAGTACATCCGATCGATATCAAGAAGGTCAAAGACAAGCCAGCTGAACGTACGAAGACAAGAAACGCGCCGTTCAGTCGTGGTTGGTCGTTTGAAAGTAACAATAGAGGTACTCCGTTTATTGGTGGGTGGTAACTAACCGTTTGTGTGTTTTTAGTACCTGTGATAGTCAAACGACAACATTTATGATCACCATAGATGGGCCCGTTTGAGTATAATCAGCCGCTCGTTTTTAGTCTATTGCGAACTATAAATGGGTGGATCTGCTAGCAAAGACGGCACCGAGGTCAGTCCAGAGATTCAAAAACAGATACAGAACCTCAATGAAGAGAAGGCGCGTTGTATAGAAAGCAATGCGGCGTACGCTAGAGATGTAACGCAGTACAAGCAGGAGAAAGCGGTATTGGAGAATAGAAACAGAGAATACGAAGGCGAGATCACTAAACTGAAAGCCAAGGTAGCGGAAACAGAATCGATCGTTAAAGGATATGTCGCACTGGAAGAGGCCTCTGCTGCATTTTCAAATGCGATGTCGCCATTTCTAAACGCAGCGCAGTCATTTTCCAACGCCTTCTCTCAATTCAAAGCTAAGAACGAAACGTTTATCGGCTCCGGGATCAACGGATCAGCCAACAGGGAAACCTTTATCAGTTCGTTATCTACCGGCACATTGATTGGTATCATCGTCGCGATCGTGGTTGTGGTTATCGGTATCGTTATGTCGCTGCTATACTCCCTATGGTGGAAGAAACGTTCTATCGTTGGAGTTTTTGGTACCAAACCTCTACTGAATACGATGGAACCGTGAGTATGATTGGTGCCCGTGCGAGTTACCCCATTAGTAACTACAAATGGTATTCCATTTGCGATCCAGACCAAAGGTCTGGGTACAAAAATAGCATCGTTATTTTTTAAACCATCTTCATCTACACCAACTTGGCGATCCATATAGCTGTTCTCGGATCATACATATCCGGATCATCTGTGATCTTAACTAGATCGTCGAAGGTGGGTTTTCCACTCTCGTTTCCATATTTGACGCCTCTATACTTGAAGTAGTACGGCGTGAACATAAAACCGATCGATTCGAGTGGTCCGGTGAACAACTCGATGAGGATATCCTTGTTCAATGGCGTTTCAAGGAAGTTCTTAAAGATCTTCGCGAATAGCGTGTTAGGCGTGGCTCCAAACATCAGATATTGCTTGAAGTACTCGCTGCGCATCAGCTTATTGAAGATCTCCAGGATAGCGACGACACGTTCACCTTCGAATTCCTGTTCGAGATGTTCATCGAATCGCTTAACGGCATCCGCCCAGAGCTTCTCTCTGTCGTCTTCGGTGATTAGCGCCAAGAAGTTACATCTCGCGTCAAATACCTTTGCCATGGTCCATCTAGGTAGGTTCTTTATCAGATCTACGTATTTGGGTAGATCAAACTTGATGGTTGGTTCTTTGGCATATTCAACGTCGTTATAGAAGCTGAACTGCGTCAACCTATCGTAATCGAGCAACGATAGCTGTTTCACGTTGATCGATAGGATATTAACGGTATCGATGAACGAACCCTTAAGGTACTCCATAACGGCATCGTCATCGAGCTCCTTCTTGATTGGGTTCATACGGAAGAACTTAAGTGCGTCCGTTCCTTCGATATTCGATTTGATATCGACAGCTGTCTCACCGTCAATGTACATAAGAACGCTAGTACGTTCCTTGTCCTTCTTGACCTGGATGCAGTGCTTTGAGTAGCTTTCGCCGGCCTCCTTCTGCATCTTCGTAGCGAGTTGTCTAGCGGCGCCATAGAATGCGTCCATAGTCGCATAACGATCCGCGATGGTAATTGTCTCTGGTTGGTCTTTGGTACCGGCGCTAATGTCACTAATGAATGGTGCAATCAGGTTGCGATATTCGGTGAATACCTCTTTATCGATCGCAGCGGTTAACGCTGGCTTCTGTTTGGCCTTAGACTTCTTTGCTGACGGTTCGATATTCGGCAACTGAGGACGTCTAACGCGTGGTTTCTTCGAGTCGATCGAAGTATCCTTGTCCTCGACCTTAGGTTTGGTGCGTTTGTTGGACTTTTCAGTCGAATTTTCCGATTGCTTTGACTTTTCCATAACTTTCGCATCATCTTCGTCCTTTTCGAACCCGATTGAAGCGGTTTTTTCGGAGATAGTCGCTTTGACGGTCGGTTTCTTAGCTGTTGGCTTAGCCGGTTGCTTCTTCTCCGATTGTGTTTCGTCCTTCGGCTTCTTAGCGGATTTCACTGTAGGAGCCGTAGAAGTTGACTTTTTAGGCGTTTTGGCCTTAACTGTTGGCTTTTCTTCGCCATCGTCGTCCGATTTCGCTTGTTTCTTGGTAGAAGCAGGCTTTTTCGGTGCTTTTTCGGCCGATTTCGGCTGTTTGTCGCCCTTAACGGACTTAACTGTCTTCGATTTGACTGATTTCGGTGGAGCTGGTTGCTCTTCCTCGCCGCCATTATCGCTTTCAGAATCGACATCTGTTGGTTCGGTTCTGTTTGACGCTGGCGTTTCCTCGTCAGATTGCTGTTGATCATCGGTTTGATCTTCTTCGCCTTCCTCCCAAGGTGCTTCGGCCGCAACCTGGTCGTCATCGTCGGTTGCATCGCTGAAACCGCCGGAGACGGAACGTCTAGATTTCCTACCAATGTAGCGGTTAAGGTTAGCTGTAGACGCGGCGATCCTAGAAATGGCGGGAACGTGGGTCTTGATAGCAGAAATTTTAACTGGAGACATGTTTGTGGAGATGCTTAATTGATAAAAATCACTTGTACTGATAGTACCCAGATCTTCGATGGAGATCGTGTACGCGTATATAGGGCCCTCGTGGGGCCGTTAACTGATTTATTTTCGATATTTAACAGATAATGACCGAACATATCGATGGTACCGACGAATATTACGATTTCGAGACCGTCTATGGCGGTGGCTTGAGCGATATCGATGACGAGTATACCGCTTATACGCCAGCATTTAACATGGAAAGTGACGACAAGACAATGGAAGGAGGCGATAAAATGGTCCATGAACACAAAACACTATCGTATAACCCTTATGAGTTCGTTTCGAAGTGCTGTAAAGCGTTCCTGTTCTACGACAAGCTAGGCATATATTGTTCGAAGTGTAGCAAGGAAGTCGATCGTATTCAACCGGGACAATCGATCACGATCGGCGTTAAATTCAATTCGACGACCGAAGAGACAAGCATCAGCGGTGATATCCTTAGGGCATTCCATAATAGCATACCCAGGTTCGCTACTGACCCTACTTGTGAGCTGTGTGAACGAAAATGCGCTAAATGTTCCACTAAAATGCGCTATTTAAGGGATCGTAAAGGCGATATGTGGTATGTATGCTCGAACAAGGACTGCAGACACGTAGATACGCCAAACGATTTGGTTATAGTAGACGAGTGATTGATTAAAAACAAGCGATCTATTTTTGTCTGCGGTAGGGTTATACGCGTAGATGTCCTGCATTTAATGACCCCATTTGACAATGCGGTTGATGGTAGGAGTTGAACGGTAGATTCTCCTTCTATAGCGAAGAATGAAACTAAAATAGAAGTGATTTTTTTATGGACCATCAACACCTAAACATGTCTGCTCAGATCGTTTCTATCTTCCCAGCTAACATCGCCCTTCCAAAGACCATTATCGGCGCTTTGAACGGCACATCCTCGATGTATATCGAGAACCCGTGGTTTTCAAAGCCACTCGGTTCAACCGTATACAACAAGGATATCGGTAAGGTACGCGTCTTCAAGGACGCAAATGGACAAGCAAAGAAGATGTTCGGTACACAGTTCATCACACCGCGTCTCTTCATGAGAAGTGGAACTGATGGCGCTTTTACTAACAACTTCACTATCCGCTATGGAGATATCGATAAGTCCCTCAAGCAGATCATGGTCAAGAAGCCATATCTCAAGGACGGTAAAGCTGATATGAGCAAGTTCAAGGTCTCACTATCGCTTTCTCCATGCGGTATCGATAGGATCAGCGGTTCAGCTAATCCAGAAGACGATATCATCCTTCGTTTCGATCATATCTACGCTACGGTACTCGAGTTCGTTCTTGTAGCTATCAACGCGAAGTTTGACAAGTTCGATCCAAAGGATGACGATAAAACGCTCATCGCTAAGCTCTGCGCACATATCGGTGCGAAAGAAGGAGCCGAGCAGATGAACGATGCATTCTACACCTTCTTCGAGAATCCTCCCGTCTGGGAAAAGACATCGAAGGGCGTTTTCTACATCCAATCGTTGAATCCGCGTAAACAGTTCAGCATCATGAACTTGATGAAGAGCCTCGTTCAGGAGAACGAGAAGAAGATCAAGATACATGCCGATCTGAAGAAGATCATTAAAGACGATCTCTGTAACATCGTCCCTTGCTTCAAGCGCTATCGTTATGATACGAAGAAACTCAACGAGTCGGGTGAAGCTATACAGAACATCGCCATTGAAGCTCAAATGAGGTTCCACTTGCAGGTACCGGGAGTTACGCCAGTTAACTTCCCACCTCTGTTGTTCACAAAGACACCAAGGCGTGATCACAGAAATCATGTAATGGACTTCAATGAACTGCAGGCGTTCTACGGTGTGTTGAACGCCGACTACAACAAGGCCAAGTGGTCTTCATCATATGAAGCTGCTTTGTTCATGGGTTCGGTTACTGAGTATGCGATCTACGCTCAGGGTCAACCGAAGACACAATGGTATGTCGAAACGCTTATCTATAAGCGCATTCAATCAGCTGTCGCTGCACAGAGCGCGTTTGAAGATGATATCTTCGATGCGATCGACGGTGCCGAGGAAGTTGCTCCAGTACAGGAGTTATCGCCAGAAGATCAATCTGCACAGGTAGATGAACTGATGGGTGACGATGATGACGAGTAAGCCAATTAAAAAACATTGAGGTTATTTTTGTAGCCGATCATCGTTAGCAGTTGTTATGATCATAGACTGATCCAGTTAAGCGATTGTGTTTAGTGATCATTGACTGATCCAGTTAAGCGACTACCTTTATGATCATAAACGATCCGTTTAACGATTCCACTACTATAGTATCTGCTGTCGTCATAAATGATTATTATTAACGATATAACAACATGTCTGATCAGTTCTGCGATAGACGCACATACCGTAAGCGTTCAACTGACATCAAAAGAACGGAAGCAGCGAAAGCATATCAGCATTACAACAACCTGTACGATCTATATGCGAAGGCAGTTAAGGTTACTGCCGTAAACGACAACTTTAAACGAATCGTTGACGAATTTAGATCGTTTTATGAATACTCCGCCGGTACACGCCCGACTGGTTTAGTTAAGACCCAGTGGATCGATTGGTATAAGCAGCATCATTAAAAATACCAAAGCTAAAGTTGTATCCAGTAGAGTATACAGTTAACGAGTACCGTTTGACGATCGATTGTGGTTCCCGTTGGTTGTTTCGTATATCGAATCCCTGGCGTGGACGTTTCTTGTAATTGATCATCCGGTATCGCATCGAACTCACCTTCAATCGGAATCTCTATATCTAATGCATTGACCGAACCGATTAATGACAATAGTAACAGCATCGATATTTTTACACGCGGAATCATATCAGCGAATCACGGATTTTGTATGTTCGAAATATGGTTTGTCTGCTCGACCTTAAGGAATCATCCATAACATTCCTCATGTGGCTCTTCACCATCATCCTCGGCATCGGCATCCTTATGATGCTTGTTAAACGCTTCGGCAATTTCTCTTGGCGTCGTAGTATCGGCGATACAACCCCAGTGATAATGGCGTTAGTTGGCTTCTTGGGTGCTACTCTTATTGGAATGGGCTCCGGACAGAAGCGCGAGGGCTTCAAAGCGATCTACGGTATCTAAGTGAAACGCCGATAGGATTATGCTGTATTTTTATCAGTGAAATGTACTTCAGTGAAGATCTCAAATCGTTCGCGTTATATATATGTCCAATTATCACCATGATCGGCGTTATATTGACGTTGGTCGTTACCGTACATATCAACCGCGATATCCTAATGGAATCGATATATGGTGGATATCATAATGGTTGCGACAGACATGCATACCATCCACGGTAATTTAAAGTGACTATTTTTAGGTACATATCTTGATGTGTACCGATTATTGGTTCGACGTGATATTGACGACACCTAACTGGTTAACGGAGTATCTACCCGAAACCCCCGAGCCGATCGTTAAGTTCTTTAATCACGACCGTATAAACAACTATCGCTTCAAACCAACTGAACCGATCATCACGGAACAGCAAATGTTGACGTATCTGGGCGACAATAGAATAGACACCAGTCAATGTACGATCATTCAACGGCCGAAGACAAACGCCTATGAGGCCATCATCAGAGGACATCAAATGTATAGAATCCACTGGATAGTTGAATGCGAGTTCGACGAAGAGAGATGCTATGTACGAATCCCGAAAGAAGCACGCGAGTTCATTGATGAGGTACATCGCATTACTCATGACAACAGCTTCACTGCGTTGGAGATAGCGCATAGTAATGATTCGTGGACGGATAGCTGGATACATAAACACGTAAGCTATGCGGAATTCAGAGCGCAAGCCTTATGCAACGAAGCTGATGCTTTGTTGGAGTCCGTTGATCAGACGATTAAGGAGTCGTTAGATAGAAACATCAATGATGTCCGTCAATCGCTACAAAAACAAACGGAATCGCTTCGTGATGGTCTATTTAGGCAACACAGTTCGCTGCTTCAGGAAGTGAAAGCGTTTGAGGATCGTGTAAAGAAAACGATGAGTAGGTCTAAGGAAACGGTTAACTATGAAACGGTCATCGAAGAACTGACAAAGAAGAACGAATCTTTAATGGAGACCGTTAAGAACGATAAAATATATATGACCGCGTTGTTCGTAGGTCAGTTGTTTATGATCGTTCTGTTAATGATAAGCGTATTCACCTCCCGTTAAAAAGATTGATGCTATTTTTGTCGTCATTGTATGGCGAGATGATCAACTGTAGTCATTAAACGGACCGTTTATAGCCATGAATGGGGATCGTTTACGATACGTAAACAGCGCCAATTGATTATTCTTTAATGGTTATCAGGTTGAAATGCTATTCAATTCATTGTTGCCGTTAACTGTACTATCGATAGAGAACTACGCAGTAATCATGTGTGGTTCAAAGGGATGGTCGAACTATAGACATCAAGCGGACGTTTATGCATGGCGAAGGGTGTTGATCAATAGAGGATTCGCTCCTGGTAATGTTATAACGCTGTCGTTTAATGATGTCCCTTATAGGGAAGGTGAAGTGCAATCATCGAACGGATCGATCTATCATACCTGTTATGGGCCGGATATATATGAATCGGCTATTAACTATACGGGAGCTGATGCCAATAAACAGAACTTCTTTAAGGTTCTATCGACAATCCCTTCCGGTAAAGGCGGTTGGTTCAAACGAGAAGTCAACGTGCTCGTTATCTATATAAACCATGGAGCGTATGATCTATTGTCCACTCCTAACGCATTCGATCAACCGATATATGTTGATGAATTTGGTGAGGTTGTTAGTGAACTGGCGTCGAGAGTTGCGCGCGTTTTCTGTATCCTTGAAGCGTGTTACAGTGGAGCGATGGCAATGCATGCGAAGTATCCTATGAACGTAATATTCATGACTGCGGCTACGTTAAAGCAATCGTCTTATAGTCACGGGTATTGCGAGCGATTAGGCGTATTTACTACAAACGAGATGACCTATCACGTACTCAACTACCTCGACAATAAAGATAACGATGGAAGTTCGGTTAATGAGCTGATCGACTATGTGAAGCGTCAAACGAATATGTCAAGCGTTGTGCGTTCAGGTATAACCAATAGGATTCCGTTGAAGGTATTCTTTAAAGTTATCGGTAAACATGGCGTTAACGGTACCCTAGGAAACGTGAGCGTTAATGTTAAGGCGAGAAGACGCAACGTCAATAGCCTAACGGACGATCGCTTAGTAGGTATATATAATAGGATCCGTCGAACGCTGGCTGCCAACTTCAATACGAAGATAGTAGATACGTTCGAGCAAATTCGTTGTCGAAAGCGTGTAAGTGCATCAGCCATGCAGTTGTTCGTAGATGAGTACCTTCATGAGGATAATATTGAGTTCTTGAACCTGGTCGGAGATCTGTGCAGCGACTTCAGTTATGAGGACATAAGTTCGACGATGACCGTAGTCAGAGACAGTCTAACTTTACGTTCTAGGTATCACGGAGATATGAGTCGTAAGTATCGCCGCGGTAAACGAACTATTTAAAACGAGGATCCTAATTTCATATCCGTCTACCGAGGAGTTAGATAGGTGGTTTGTACGTCGCTGTTAGAGATACCTCTATGATCAAACGGATATGATTTGACCATTAAAGGATCCCGTTTATGACCATTAAAGGATCCGATTAAACGACACTCATTTATTATCATAAACGACAGCGGTTAATGGTTATCGTTGGCTGTAATCCAGTACCATCGCTGCCAACTAATTTTTATTAGACGAGTAACACACATATGTATACCGCTTCTGTTTCCAACAACGAGAACGATAACAGGGATATCCCAGCCGATGTCCACTATCTTATAATCGATACCGAAACCACAGGTGTACCAGAAAACGGTTATCAGGATTGGTCCAACTGCCGACTGATCCAGTTAGGAATGGTCGTTAAAGATAGGCTATTCGAAACCGTCTATGAGTCTTGTTCGACCGTACAGCTCGACGGTACCAATGGTACTACCGAAGTAGCGTTCAACGTTCACGGTATCAGTGATATCAGTCGTGTAAACGCCACACCAAGCAGGTTAGTCTGCGAGGAGTTCTTAAGCGTCGCCGAACGATGCGATGTATTGATCTCACATGGCAATGCATTCGATTTTGGCGTTGTCTTCAGGGAATGTCTATTGAACAACCTCGATGTATCGCGTCTAGTAGGTAAGACAGTCGTCAACACCAAACAGAGCGAACACTATAGAGGTTTCAGTGAAAACCTAAGCCAAACTGTAGAACGCATCAGCCCCAACTGGTGTGTTCAAAGTGACTATCTCAACGACGAGCTACACGCGCATAACGCGTTATATGATGCTCATCTATGCGCCGAGTTGTATAGGCTCAGCCATCACCCAGCGATGAATCGTCCAATGCAGGAGCTCATTGAGTACCTTAACTTCCGTAGGTACTACGATGGTTTAAACGATATTCGCGTGCGGATCGAGAATACGCGAAATAACAACGAACAACCGATCAATAACGCGTTTCGCGTTAACGAACGATTGATGGCACACATCAATGCCCAGCGTGAAGAGGACGGAGATGATGATTATATAGGGGGAAGTGATGTCGATTGGTCCTATGACGATGATGACGAACGCGATAACGATAGCGGCTTCACCTGGAACGAGGAAGAGTGTGAAGAAGAGGAGGACCAATGGACCGGCGGCTTCGCATGGAATGAAGAAGAGTGTGAAGAGGAGGATCAATTGATCGGCTTCGAAGAGGAAGATCCATACGAATCAGAATACGCCTACGAAAACGAAACGTATGGCGATGTTCAAACGACAACCGAGGACTATATACGTTCGATGTATATGGACAATGGAAGGAGTTTCGACTATCATGCTCCGGAAGATTACGCTTAAAGGAGGCGATTAAAAAATAGCGTCGTTATTTTTGTATTACAAATGGTTTCCATTAATATCTCCTTCTCGATCAGACTTTTGTCGTGGGCGTATGTTAATATATGGATCCCGATCCGTTTGATGTATCTCCGCACGAAGATCGCTATACGCCCCGTTACCAAGGCCGCTTGTGAGTTGTTGGCGTTGCTGAACATTATCTGGTGCTTCGTTCCGATATCCATGTTGCTAATCTCAGCGGAGATCGTTAGTGGATTGGCTAAGGAATGGTTGCGTCTAGTCTGCCTCGGTTATGAGAAAGCGCGAGGAGTTGAACCAGGATCTCTCTATAAGAAGAGCATGTCGTTCGATGGGTTGATTCCTACCGATACCGTTAACGAAGCGGACGATGAACAGGAGAACGTTAGTGCCGGCGATGATAAAAATACAGAGGAAGAAGCGATTAACGAACCACCTAACATCGTATCCTCTGATGAGGAAATGATGGAAGTTGCTAGCGATTAAGCGATATATTTTTATGGGAAGTCGAAGTAGTCCTTAATGTAGTCCGATAGGAAATCGCTTGTCCATTCCTGGAGTTCAGTCGCGTTCTCCATATATAGTGTAAAGTACTTTAGTTCTTTGTTGTTTACTAGCCACTCCTTAAGCTTCTCAGTCAAACGCTTTATCGTTAAGAACTTGTCTTTACTGAATGCATCGTTAACGATCGCTGGTATTTTTGCCACACGTGATTCGACTATGTTCGACGTTTCCTTCTCCTCGTTCAGACGAAACGCCCAACGCCTACGCATCTCGATATCGAAGATGGAGGAGTTACACGGTGCGTATAACTTACCCGCTAAGAACCTATCGCGTTCCTTTTCGTCCATTGTCATAGTAAAGATGGTACCGTAACCGTTGTTGTAGTCTATGCCTACCTTCCACTGACTTGCTTTGTTGTTGATCATATGTACGGGATCCTTTGCCGGTTTGACAGGATATGATGTATATGGAACATATTCGGCTAACATCTCCTTCTTGATCAGCTTAGTGTCCATTCGTGGAATCGTCTTGTACATAATGATAGCATCTTCCTTGTCCAAGTTACATGAGGCGTTAACGAGAACATAATTGGAATCCTTTGGGAGATTCGATAGTGGTTGATCGACAAACGCATAGTCAACCTGGAATCCATATAAGTAGTTATAGAGAGCGAGGCTACTGACGTTAGTACGCTTATTGTCCGTATCGATGGAAACCATATTACGGATACGCGTTACGATAGCTGATGTGCTTTCAGCGCCGAAGATTCCATCGATACCATTGACGATCTCCTCTTTCTTCGCGTTCCATTCCTCTCTAGTTAACCCGACGTTCAGTATGTGATATAGCGAGGGTATGACGGTGAGCGCGTATAGTTGTGCATGAAAGGGCATCGTTAGATGTTTCTCCTTTATAATTTCGTCCATTAGTCTGTAAGCACAGAACTGATAATAGACGGAGTACTTGCGTCCATCATAACCATCCGTTTTGGGATAGTCGGTTGATGTGAGTGGTGTAAATGATTCCGTTAATAGCGCAACGTACTGGTCATAATCGTTTATTGATTCCAGTTTGTGGAGTACCTGCTCAACGGTATCCTCAAGCGTCATTTTATATTCGATGAAAGGAAATGTACGCCGATTCGATAGATTTCGCCAATAGTAAGTCGGATAGCTATACCGCTAGCAATTCTAGTGTGATGGATGAGCTTAACGCATACTTTAAATCATATATCGCCGGACAGGTCAGTTCGAATGATATGACCCTTGACGAAGCGGCTGATGAGATATTTCACGGTGCCGGGTTTGATGATGCGATGGACATGATCAATCATGCTCATTCGTCCAGTAGCTCCAGTTCATCGTCATCGTCGTCGGACGAAGAGGATGGCGATCGTTTCAATGGGTTCGACGAATCGATATATAGTAACCCAGAACAGAACCTGTTAGATGTTGAGATCCTTGATCAGCATATCGATAAAGCCGGTATCAGTGGTGGTGCCGACGCTACACGCGCAATTGAAAATATGGCAGGCGGTGGTAGATATGAACACGAAGAACTGGATCCGATTGACGACGACAATAATGCGGATAATGCTATGAGCGAGTTCGCTAGCGCAATGCTCGGCGGTAGCTCGTCAAAGAAACCCCGCTACGATACTTCAGGTCCGGTAAGAGGTTATAGCGGAGTCACTAGTGAGATCCGCGTTAAAGGTAATCGCGTAACAGAACGCAATAGAAACGGATCCAATTATCTTACCGAGGATGGATACGTTGATATGTCCATGCTTGGCGGTGGAGGCGATGATGAACACGATTATAATGGCCACGAAGATGATGGCTATGAACGCAAAGGAGATAACGATGCCAATGGAACCCCAGTAGAGCAGGGACCAGCAGAGGAAGAAACCGAAGAGTTGGATATAGAGGAGGAAGATGATAATGAGAGACGCGTGAACATCACTAAAAATGGCTCGACTGACGACTCATCCGATGATGGCGATAGTGATAGCGAAGAAACCGATGAACAGTCTAACCAATATCGTTCGAGCATGGCCAGCGAAATCGATCACGTGCTTAGCCAGCTCCGTAATAAGACAGCGCGTACCCTCACCGGTGGTACCGTCAATATACGCAAGAAGGTCGTCCTTACCGACATGTATCCATATATAATACGTACCTGAGCACGGATCAGTAAGTATATAGCGTTAAACGTCCAATCCTTGTGATAACAGTAAAGATAGACCGTGAAATGTTGGGTCGTTTAAACGAACCGTCAAAAATACCACCATCCCTTATGAAAACGATAAGGATAGACAGTGAAATGATAACCAACCCAACTATCGACGTCGAGCCGAGCGTAGCGAGGTGATATACACACGATTCTCCTTTCTGCACCCTCATTCAATGGATCCATCTGACTATAACAACGCGGATATATTTTTATGGCTTCTTTCGTTGATAAATCATGGTCAAACTAGACGCCGACAAGGATCAGCCGTATAGCTTTGGCGTTAAGAACATTCAGCATAGGATCTTCAATGAAACCCCAGCTATCCATCGTCAGTTGATGAAGATCACCGAAGAAGGCAACGTTACTAATCAGATGCTAAAGAAGCGCGAGATGTTTACCGAAAGAACGGCTGTGCCATCCCTAAGGAAACCATTAATATCTCGCGCCGCGGTCAGTGAAGATACCAGCCATAAGGAATCCTTTAAACCGATCAAAGCGATAGGCGAGTTCGTCGATACCATCCTGTCTGCGGCTGCTATTATCGTTTTCATCGTGTTTGTGGCTTACATCTGCTGGATTTGCTTATTCGATGACTGGAGAGGAGAAAGGAGAATCGATGCCGCCAACCCGACCTACTAACGCCAATTGCTCAACGGCTCCGTATTTTTACCAACGTTTTATCGGCTCGTTAAATGCAGTACCTTACCGGGGATTCTCATTACGTGGACCCAGCCGTGATGGCCCAGACAATCGATGCATTTAACGAGCAGATTAGAGAAAGCGGCTATGATGGCTACGAAGACAATTATGCCCAGCGCGAGGCCAGCTACGTCGAGGATGTTCAATCGGGCGACTATACCTCTGACTACAAACGAATCCAGATAGCCAATGCTATAGAGAGGATCAATGCTAAGATAGCCCATATGAAGCCCTCCGTTGATGGTCGCGTACTGGCTCCAGGCGAAGATGCCCAGGGAATGGCCCTGGATACGGCACCTTCTGGCAGTGAATCCTACCGTGAGTACTATATAAAGGAGATGGCTAAGCGGGTCGGTAGAGAGCCCTCAGAGGAGGAGGAACCGATACCCCAGGTCCATCAGCGGTCCCTGAGGCGCAGGAGGTCGGCTAGAACCCACCAAAACGGCCAAAAATAAGGGGTTTAGGGCAAATGAAAAACGGTTATTTTTAAGAAAATAGCTATCATCATGCCGCCTCGCTTTGCTATGGGTACACAAATGTCACCATATGTGAAAGAGTCTGCATCGAATAACTCCTCCGTCGTTGCACGGTCTTCTAATGCCGTAAATCGCACGTTTGAAGCACACAGGGCCTATGAAGTTTCTCGAGCTTCAGGTTCTGCTGGTATTGGTGGACGCGCGTTTATCTCTGTTAGTGCAGGCAAAGGAAACTCCGTGAGCACATACATATAAACAACGAACCAAACAAACAAAACGAACAAACAAAAAAATAAAAAAAAAAACAACCCCACAACAAACAAAACAAAACAAAAAATCGGGGTCCACTTCCGTTATTTTTTTGTATCCGCTCGTCAACCATTGTATAGTCAAGGGATCCGTTAAATGATTGCGTTTATGACCATAAACGGTCCGTTTAATGGCTACATTTGACCATCCACTGCCATAATGTATTCGCATATACGAGCCCGTCGACAGTATAGAAGTGAGGGCAGTCGTCGACTGACGCGTTCTGTGCCCGGCTTATATTTTTCGTCACCGAAATGGCTCAAGAGGTATCAACTTTACCATACAAGAACGTGATTATCACTGGAACGGCTGGCTTCATCGCTTCCCATCTGGCGAGGTTCCTTGTACGTAAGTATCCACGAACCCAGTTCTATGGGGTCGACAAGATGAGTTATTGCTCAGACGTTGAGCGCATGGCCGATTATATTGACGATGACAACTTCACGTTCATCCCTATCGACTGCTGTAACGCTGAATCCGTTTCGGCGATCTTGCGGTTGTATGATATCGATTGCATCATCCATCTGGCCGCTTATACGGCCGTTGATATGTCCTTTAACGATAGCGTTATCTACAGCAAAAACAACGTGGTCGGTACACATGTCCTGTTAGAATGTGCACGCCAGTATGGCAAGATCAAACGCTTCATGCATATGTCTACAGACGAGGTCTATGGCCCAACTGAATCCCCAGCTGATGAACAAACGCTTTTCGCTCCAACGAATCCTTATGCGGCTACTAAGGCGGCCGCTGAGATGATCTGTCAGAGCTATATCCGTTCATATAAGATGCCAATCGTCATCACTAGGGCGAACAACATTTATGGCCCGTTTCAACATGACGAGAAGGTGATTCCCAAGTTCATGACACAGATGCTCAACTGTGAACCGATTACGATTCATGGTGGGGGTGAAGTGGTTCGTAACTTCCTTCACGTCGAATCATTCTGCCGTGCTTATGACAAAGTGATCCACGATGGTGTCGAACACGAGGTCTATAACATTGGTACCGATTTCGAGATATCCATTAAGGATCTAGCGTATAAGATGAAATATGAAATGAGACACAATAATGTGCTCTACAACAAGCTTACTGATAAGCAAAAGCAGTGGTTAGATCAGTCAGACGATACAGTAATCGTTCACGTTGATGATCGTATCTTCAACGATACCCGTTATGCGCTGAACATAGAGAAGATACGCGCACTTGGCTGGGACGACGACTATGATTTCGATAAAGGTCTCGTTGAGGTCATGGTCGATCATATACGTAGAACACAGCAGTAAAAAAAAGCGTTGAGCGTGGCGTTCTAACTAATTATTTTTATAACTATAACTAGATGCTTACCGCCGCAAACGGATCGTATAACAGCTCTATCATTATACGAGAAGTTGACGACACGTACATCTTCATAAAGAACTATCGCGTGGTTATAGCGAACCAGTTGGATTTCAATACGTTAGATACCGTCGTTAAAACGAATCCGTTGTGCAATGTCATTATAGACGGACGATTAACGAACATGATGTACTATGGCATCATGAACTACCACGATAATATACTCGTCTATAACATAACCAATAGGAGGATATCGACTATCTATTCATATATAGCGGATATCTTTAAGGTCCGTTTGAGTCAGCTATCATTGAACGGGTTGCGTCTATGGGCCATGATATTGTACATCGATGGCGTATGTTTGAACGGGAAGTTGAACATCCAGCCAAACGATCTACTTAAGTACATCACGGGCAACAACTACACATCGAATCGTTTGACGTTCAACTATATGATAGACAACATAAACGATGACACACAAACTACTATGAACAAACGAACACTAAAGATGGTACATGAGTATCTCCTGTCGTTGATAGCCGCGTTCAATAGCAAGCGGTTCATTGTACAACCGTTAACCGGTACCGCAATAAACACACACCATATACGGCTAGCGTTAGAGGTTCTATTCATGAACCAGAGCGTGATCAACCTATAAAAATATACCAGCTATTTTTGTATCGCGTGGGTGATCCGTTGATGAGTTAGGCAGAACTATATAGATAGATCGCGGTCAAAGGTAGTCGTTAAACGGACCCCGGTCAACGATGATCATAAAGGTAAGCGTTTAATGGTTCGTTGACTATAACGATATATGTTTAGGCAGAACCGTAGAGCTTAATCGCTTCGTTAATCACTGCATCATCTTCCTTGGTTCGGTTGAAGAATCCGCGCTTGTCGATATCGTGGAGTTTGACGAATAGATCGAACGCCTTTTCGTTATACGATCTACCTTCAAGCGTAGAACGGATCTTGGCTTTGATTGCCTTGAAGCGATCATGATCCTTGTTAGATTGAACGCGGCGCTTAGTGAATTCAATGAACTCGTCATCAGTAAGAGACTTAACGTCGACACCAATCTTTACTTGTGCAGTTGGTTCTGGTTGTTGTGGTTTCTTGATTGGGGATGGCTGTTGTGGTTGCTCTGTCGGTTTCTTCTGTTTCTTGATACCATAGACCTCACGCGCGTGATCTAACGCCTCGTTCTTAACGTCCTCACGTGATAGTTGCGGTGGTGAACCGTAGATACGTTTCAGTACCTCATTAGCGACGATCTCCTCGAAGGATGGGTAGTGATTGTCATCGTATTGCTGATCCTTAGTATAGGACACCTCACCGAGTTCGTTGATAGATCCTTCCTTGACGATGCCGGATCTGCGACCGTTATTATCCATTGCCGTTGAAAACAAGAAGTTCATTGTAGACGGATAAAAATACATTAAAGCTACCGATATGATGATAAGTCAGATTGTGTATCCGTTAATCGCTCATGTCGTATCATCAAGGAAGGAACTATCGATGGTAATCCGATATATCATCATAAACGGATCCAATAAACGACCATAGTTAACCGTAATCCAACGTTACAGTGGGGCGATAGATGCATCTGCATAGACATCCTTCTCGTATGTGACGTTAGTGATGTTGTTTATTATCTTCTGGTTCGAGTTGGGCAGGTTAACGGGCAAAACGATGTTATTGACCTCATATTCGACTGTCATATTAGTCGATATCGTATTGCGGATCATTATAAGCTCCACACCTCCATCGGTTCGTGTATCGATTTCCAGTTTGACCGCAAACGGTTTAGATGCCTTATTCGGTTCGGAAAACGCATCAGTGTGGACCTCAGTTTCATTCTCTGTTATGCTGTACTGCTGTGGGGTGATCTTCAACATAGCCGCGCGCACGACTGCATTATCCGCCATGTTATTAGAATCGTTGCATATGTGTATTGCGCCGGCGATATCGGACTCCTTTAGCTTGTCTATATAGTCTGCTACGAACCAACCTATCCAGTGGAGTGATAGGTTCTCCATTTCACGGATAGTTTCTTTGTATTCGTTATTGCTTAGTTTCAAAGGGATCACAGATGGTTTGCCCTTACGCCACCTATCATCGTACGCATTCAGTAGTGCTAAGTTAGATGATTGCGGTAGAGGAACTATCCAGCCGAAGGTATTGCCGTCGAAGCTGAGTATATCATTGTATAGCGCGTTTGATATTGCCGTGAATTGATTCGTCTCTACGCCCTTTCCTAGTACCGGAGTATTGGTAACGCCGATACCGACTGAGCGAACGGGTACAACTGCACTAGGATCAACTATCGGGCAACGTTTGTATATGTTAGGAAGCGATGAGCCGATGGTCGTCAATGGATCATCCAATTCGCTGATAGCGCTTTGCATATTGTTCTCGGCGTCAGGGATCTTAGTACCAAAGCTAGCTACCAACGGTAGAATCGGTATGTTGAATACGGTCTTACCGTTATCGAGCCGGGTACCAGAATCGACTAACGAATCCATATAGATCTTCGCACGATTCAGCGCTACTATCTTCGGTTTCTGTGCCGCTACTGTTGTTAGTATGTCGCGGATCATGTTGTTGGTGTTGGTGGCGTCGAACATGATGTTCTTCCATTTATCGATCGTTGCATTGGATATCGCATATGTATTGCGTAGAACCTCAGCGAAGACGGTTGCTGAACGATTACAGACAGCGTTTTGCCATGCATTCTTACTACTGACGGTGTCATCGTTGTTGGTTTGGTTTTTGTAGGTAGGAACGGTTACTTCAGCGTTTTTTATCGATGATATTATCGCCTTACTGGCCTCATTGTAGTGAAGTTCGACACCGCAGGGCATCAACTGACCATCGGTGTATATCTTCTCAGAGCGAAGCGCTTTGAGATAACGCCAGAGCATCGGTAAACGGACACGGATATTCGGGTTCTGATCGCCGTGTGTCTTGCCTTTGATTCCGTGCCATGCCATGCGATGCATCACTTTCTCCACTCCATGATCGCATGTACTGACATCCACTCTAGGAACGGAATGCGATTGTTCCCAAAAAGCTAGGTTCTGCCTAACACCATACACGTTACTGTGTTGTCTGCCTGCTGCAGATACTTGATGGAACGGACCGGCGTTCCAGTTGAATGTACCTCCGGTAGTATCGTGTTCGGTTGATGTTCCGTTAGCGGCATGGATCATGAATGCCCCTTGCCATAGTTCGGTATCATTGGTTGGAGCAGCTTTATTATCGTGTATCTGCCAGTCCCATGAATAATGATCCAGGCCCAGATTACCTTCGTGATCTCCTCCCCACCAACTATGATATGTTATTGCTTTGTGTGTACCCCATGGACTATCGGAGCCGTTTTTTTCTCCTTTACCCCAATAGTCTTCACCGACACCGTTACTATCCATCTTTGGCGACGTTTCTCCGTTATGTATCTTCAGATCCTTGTCGGCGAATATGTGCATCGAGACTAGGTTATGCTCTGAAGCATCGACGTATCGGTTACCGTATTTAAGATCACTATCGTCCCACTCAAGGTTACTGCGTATATTCGCCACCTTTATAGCTTCTGGCGTCTTTTCGCCGTTTACCAACGCTTGATGGTCAGTGATTGCGTTCCATACGGCACCGCCGAGGGTATTCAATCGCAAATCGCCATCACCCACGCATGCTCCCTTAAATTGGTAGTTACTACCGGTTACATATGGTCCGACCATATTGTTGATCTGCTTTAATGATGGACCGAGCATAAGTCTGATATTGCTGTGGTTTGAAGCGTAAAGGTAATCGAAGAATGCGGCTACAGCCAATGGGGCCTTTTTAGCCTTCCATAACTCGAACGTTGGTTTATTGCTGACATACGACGGGTTCGGTTCAGGTGATATCTTAAGGTCGCCGTTTTCTGGCATATCGCGCATGATCCACAGCGCCAACTGCCACGCCTCTAATAGTAAGTCGTAATCCCATTCGAAGGTAACGTTGACGCGTCTCAGTCCATCAGCTACGCGGCTGAACCGTATATTCGCTTTGCGTGTATCATTTGTATTCGACGTAGGCCTGTCCAGTAGTTGTTGAACCGTTAGACCCTTCTTATAGTATGCCTCATATATATCTTTGCTACAGACGCCGCCAAAGAAATATTGTACGCCGGTACCGTAATACGAGTTCTTGCTTT
>JAEIGA010003000.1_pt1 | contig 26583 bp, 42 predicted proteins | sample 9270691 | NCBI WGS metagenome assembly JAEIGA01 (sample SAMN17057246, study PRJNA624740) | gut metagenome | biome: biome; isolation source: fecal sample | host: Bos grunniens | place: China: Xizang | collected 2019 | reverse complement strand
GCCTCTAACTTATTCTGGGCGATAGCGAACTCGCGCTCTCTCGCCTCTAATTCTTGTAGTTTTTGAGAATATTCATATTCTTTACGCTGATTTTCGTCCATTGCTTTCAACTTCTCGCTTTCAGCGACCTTTTTCTCAAATTCTTTTTTCTGCTTATTAAGGGCACTTGATACTCTACGGTCAGCCTCGCGCTGTAGCATAGCCTGAACTTCACTTTCAGTATAAGTTTTCTCAACAGTATCTTCCCCTGTGGTGGTATCAATACCAACAGTTAAAGTATCATTAGAACCCTTTACGTTGTTATCAGTCATATTAAATATTCCTCCTATATAATAAAATAGTTCTACAATTAATTGTAGCCCTACAATGTAATTTAAAAATATCGTTAATTAATTATTCTTACTCGTCCAAAAGAAAATCATCTAATTCATCAATAGGGACGCGTTCAACCTCTTCATACGCAACATAACTACACGCGCAATTAGGGTGGTAGGGCGGTAGCATATCCCCAACATAGGCATCTGCTAAACGAATAGGCTCATTATCTACATAATCCAAACAAATGCCTCCGCACATCGCATCACCAATCATTACGACATACTCAATTCCCATTTCTAAATAGGCCTCTTTTGTGGCGAGCGACCACATAGCCATTGTCTCGGTCTTTAATAGGCGAGACGTAGCATACGCTGTTGAACCAGTTAATTTCTGCCACGCCTCTTTCATCCATTCTATTCCCTTGCCTTGATTAATTCCTTCCTCCAGCACGAATTCTAATTTCTATTTGAAATTAGCCACGTGTCCGTATAACCTATCGCTATACGTTTTTCCGTCTTGGCACCACGGCACTTTCACCGCTTTTTCATAAATATAAGTATCTCGTACTTCCACAGTAGGCTTATGATTTTCATTTGCGGTAATCTTATATGGGTCTTGCGCTCTTGTGTAATTAAACATAGCGAATGTCTAATCCATTGTAGTTGTATAAGAACGTGTCATACTTTCACCGATGACCTGGGCGCCCATCCAATAGTAATCAGTAAGCCGTCTCAACTACAATGTCTCAATACGCTTTAATGCCTAATAAGTCGCACCATTTCTCAATAAATCAAATGGCTTTTCTAAATCTATTTTACCATTTTTTTCAAGCAAGCGCAACTCTTTTTCTAATTCTCTAAATACATCATCACTTAATTCTTTGAGGACTTTATCTAATTTCAATTCGTCCTAATAAGCCGAGGCCAAAAGCGAAAGAACCAGTTCAACCGTAGGCTTTGTATATTTATTGATGTGATGTGTCTCCGGTAGTATCATCTTTTATCCCTTTCTAATATTGCGTGCCGAAATAAAACGCGATGACTGTATTATAAACCATAATAAACTCCTGCGGAATTGTAATAGGCATAAATACACCTGCGATAATCAATATAACGAACGCAATGGTTAGTGTAATCGTAATAATTGATTTAACTTTTAATAAATTTTTAATAGTCTCTTTCATCGTTAAGCCTCCTCACATTTAGGTATGAAAAAACCCCGAGGCGATTTCTCACCCCGAGGTCGTCATTCTTCGTCAAGACATTAATCTTTAATATCAAGTAATTCTTTTGCTTTTGCTAACTTTTCCGCTTCCCATTCCAAATCGCACTGATACTGCTCTTCGGCTTCCTTAATTCTCTCTTCGTAGCGAGCCTTACGTAGAGCCAACTGTTCGTCATAATGACGAATAATATATTCAGCACGCTCACGCTCTCTCTGCGCTTTCTTCTCGTCTATTCTTTCTTTTACTTTTCCAGTAGGGACAAGGCGATAAGAAAATGCTCGCTCACCATATCGCTTTTCTCTGGATAACTTTCCCATATGAAAAAGTGCGGTGTATGAGGGCGTTCCATAATTATTTTTTAACTCTTCATTCCACTCTGTGATAGTGAATAGGGCTTCCCAATAATCATTCTCCTCGCAATAAGTGTAAATATCATTATACAATTCATCCATACGAGCCATATTAATTAAACTCCTTTACTTAAAATTAACCTTTTCTACTAAAATGGCTATTTACATCAATTTTATATGTCTCTTTAGTAGGGACATATACATTCTTATAATAATCAAAAATTTCATTAGTAATAGCATAAACATTAAGACCATCAACCTTACCATCACAATGAATTAAACCACGCTTAACAAGTGCGGTTAGGATAGCGGACGGGATAACCCCACCAACCATTTCATTGAAATTTTTAGCGTAATAAGGGCTGTCTAACTGGATGCCAAGAATACCAGTATCAACGCATTCCATTAACTGTTCCCACGCATAACGAGCCTTATCGGTGATGTGTCCCACAGTATCATTATAAATATAAACTTCTTCAACAAAATTAGCCATTACTAAAACCGTCCTTTTCAATTATATATAAAATATTTTTTTTCTTTTGATATATATATTATATATTTTTTTTTTATAAAAATCAAATAAAATTATTCAACGGGCTTTTCTTCATTCTGCTTCTACATCGCATCAGTATTATAATCAAGTCCAACAGAAAAGAACGGATTAAGTTCTTTATTTTCTTCACGCTCTTTTTTCAGTCTGTCTAACTCGTCCTGAACGTCTTCAACAAATGGGATTTGCGCCAATAAGGTCTCTTCACTAACGAGGTCTTTTAGACTATTAACCATATTAGCAATATCAACATCGTTAGATGGAATATTACGTGTAAAGATAATATCAATGGCTCTCCAATCAAAGCCCTCTCTTAAAACTGAATTAATAGCACTCATTAATTCAAGTCTTTGCTATAGCCCACGCTTAAACTTACGCTCTTTAATAGCAACCAAATTCTCTGTACCAAGTAATTTAAATTTAATTGCTACACCAGATGCGTTAGACGCAAAATTCTCATCACTCATATTAGGACACTTTGAGAACTTATGAATATCATTATCAAGTCTATTCTTCATATTCTCAACATAGACATCACTCGTCTGCTTAATTAGCCATTCAGCACTCGTGCCTTCGTCCATAAGTAAGACACGATTTTCTTTCATTTGCGCCACGTCTTCGGCATCTGCTGTAAAGCCATAAAGAGCAAGATAAGCATCAACAAAATATTCAAAGTCATTTAAACTATCACTTTCCATTTTGTCATATGCGTCAATGAGACTAATTACATTCTCAAAATCACCAATTTGTTCTTCATTATTTTTATAAATAGCCACGGGGACCATATTAAAATAATGCTGGTATTCTTCCAAAAGTGAAAGTGAATTTTCTAACTTATATCTGCGGACGTGCGAATTATTAATAACTTCAATGAGCGTATAAGTCTTATCAGCCACCACATCGTAATCATCATAATATCTAATTACAGCAAGCAAATTCTATTCAATCGTCTTATCAAAAATAGGTATTACACCTTTCGGGTCTAACGATTTAAACCTAATCATATTATCTTCTTCGCTTAAATATAACATTTCATAGGCTACACCATAAATACTCGCATTCTTCGCAAGTTCTGCGTTTTCATCAGCCTCATCATTATACTCAAAAATCATAGTTAAATCCTGTAAAATGTTCTCTTCTGTTGAGGTATAACTAATAGGCTCACCGATAAAATAACCGGTTAATGTATCAGTAATATAACTCGCATAAGCATTAGCAATTTTATTATTAGGCTTTGATGGGTCTTTAATCAATCTACGATTAATCTCATTATTAGCATTATAATAATTTTCTAACTTCTTTAAGCGAGGAAATTCCTGACTGCGATGGTTCTCAACCACTCGCTTAATAACTTTATCAGTTAATTCTTCTATTGTATTTAAACTAACCACGGAAATAAATCCTCCTTAATTAGAATAACAAATCTTTCTTCATACTGGTTAATTGAACTCTTACGTCAAGGCACTACAAACTATATCTTAAACTATCCATATAATGGTCGTATCCTTCTGCGGGTTCATTGATATATTCATTAGTCTATTTGTCTTTTTTCCAGGCATAATTCTCTAACTCTTCAATGACATTCTCACACGATGGATGAACCACTAATTCATATTGTTGTAGTTTTTGTATTCCCTGTAGCACACTGCCTTTACCTTTTACACAAGGCTTAATGCGCGGGACGCCTAAACGCTTAATTTCATCTATGCTCTTCTACTCGGCACTATCAGCACAAATGGTGCTTTTAGCAAAACCCATTTCTTTAATTTTATCTGCTATAGCATCATTTAAATAGCCTGTGCCACCCCACTCTTTACAGACATAAATACGCTACTCCTCTGGCACCATTATAGCATAGACGAATGCCGTTGGGTCGTTCGTATAACCGAAATCCAAACCGCACAAAGGCTGGCCTTTAATCTTATCGGGGTCAAAATCCATCTTCTACCAATTATTATAAATCAATTTATCCAGACTACCAAATTCGCCAAGAGCATAGATTTTGTAATAGACTTCATTAGTAGCCTTCATCATCAATAGCGCCTACACATAAGCCTCGGGCAAATGAGGGTTGTCTTTATAGGTCGTATGGACTATGCGGACAGTCTGCCGAAACTCATCTAATTCAGGGTTCTCTGCGAAAAAATGTAAATAGCACCAGTTCGCTTTTGAGACCGGGTTTAGTGAAAGTATAATTTCCTAATTGTCTGCTTTAGGGTCGCGGACACGTAAATTAACCTGCGAAAAGTCGTCCAGGCTAAACTCGGTCGCCTCTTCCAGCCACGCATCCGTTAAACCAGTAATAGATTTTATTTTTTCGGGGTCGTCAAGGCCCATACACAAGAATTGAGAGCCAGTAGGCAAAGTAATAGAAAAATCAGTTCGGTTAATTACACAGTAATTAGTAATGCCGAACTGATTAATAGTATCCAATAGCAACTAAAACGTAGAGGCTTTAGTGGTTCTATTAACTTTTCTTAATACCAAAATTTTTCTTTTTGATTTTAAGGCTTTATAAACCAAGCGTTGTGCGATAAAATGACTTTTTCCGCTTCCTGCCCCGCCATAGAATACTAAAAAACGCGTTGAGTAATCTTCCAGGTGAGGCAAATAAACCGGATTAAAAATATTGGTATGTATATTAATTCTCATTATAAGAACAGCACATTGCCGTGTTGTGTTAATAATGAACGTAGAATGAATGCGGTTCGCATATCAAGGTCTCTACCGATTTTAATGAGTTCAGTGCGCTCTTCTCCAGCAAGACCTTCAATATCAGGTAGTTGAACGCTTCTTAATGCCATTAAACTATCATTAAATACACGAGCATCTTCTACCACTTTTAAGAATAATTCTTCAATTTCTTTCTTCTTCTCATCAATCATTCTCTTTATCCTCCACTAATGATACTTCAATAACCTCTTTGGCCTCTACTTTCTGGGTCTATAAGCCGAGGTTTTTACTTAATAATTCTAATGCTCTTAATTTCACCTGAATATTATCTGTATCTTCAAATGCGATACCTGCGATTTCAGTCATAACTTTTATCGCATCAATATTTAGACTATCATAAATCTCTTCTCTTCGTGTCTAAATATATTCTTTAATTTCAGGGTCTTTTAAAAGTCTATATGGGTATGAGGGCTTTTTATTATTGACTGCGCCAAATGCTACCTCATATGCTTCTTTAGCATTAAAACCATTTGCTAAATAACGTTCAGCGAATAATTTCTGTCTATCTGTCATTAGGTATGCCCTCCTTTTGAAATTTTTTATAATTATTCCATTTTTGTAAATCATTATCTAATTCACCGTGATAATTCTAAAAAATCCAATATGGGTTTCCATTAGGGTGATATGACTTACAAATAAAATGATTACCTTGTAATTTTAGAAAGTTCATTAATTTATATGAATAACAGTAAAAATATCTCATTAATATAATCTCCTTTATATAACTCTCTCTTACTTAACTCTTTATCTACCCTGAAATGAGACTTTTGGACGCTTGCCGGCCAAAATCTCATTTCCTCTTGTGTAATATAACTATTATGATATACTATTATGATATGGGTAATCAAATGATTGAACGTAAGGTAATTTTTTGATTAACCGTAGGGTAATTAAATGATTGATTTTTTCAATCCGCCGGTCGCATATCTGTTTTAGTCTTTGCTACAAACTTCAAACATTTACGAGGCGACGGCACACTAACTCCCTTATTAGTAATAACTTCTTCAAAAAATTCTTCGTATTGAATTAAACCTTCTCGCTAAAAACTTTCTAAAATATTTGTAATAACACTACTTGCTACTTTGTTATCAGCCGAATACCCTATTTTCTTCAGCAAATCCGCATTTGTAAATGTATAATAAACCTATTCTCCTTGCTCTTGGCTCACTTTCTATTTCCATAAGAAACATTGTAGTAAAAGAACATAGATGCGAATACACTGATGATTACGAGTTGAGGCTAAATACCATAACATTTCATTATCAATTAATTGATAATTCGCGTTATAGTCATATGGGAATGTATAAACTGGCACTTTTTCTCCTGAAATAATCATTTCTTCTGTGGCAATTAATTTTGCTTCAATTAATTTACTTAAATGTCTATTCAGGCTTTGTGCGTTCAGCCCACACAATTCATAAATTACCTTTTTATTTTTTAATAAATTTTTACGCGATAAGTATAATTTCTTATATTCTGGGTGGTATGTTGTTAAATGATACATCGCACCAAATAATAAATCATCAGTATTATAATTCATAAAATCATCCTCTAATGAAAATCTACGCTGATGTGGTTTTGCTTCGTTCAATTTTTACCCTCCCATCTATAAAAAAAATAACCCCAAGAACGGGGTAAAAAAGTACAATTATTCATAGTTTATCTCCCGTTTAAAATAAAAAATTAATTAAAATAGTTAATTAAGTAGGGCCTCTACCAACCTGACGAGTGAGTAAAGGAGTTAAAAAACTCGTCCATCGGTCGGGGGCCCCGCTTAACTATAAGAAAGGATAATACAGACCTATGATGCTCGGTGTCGCTTCCCAGGTCTAATTATATTATATCATAATTTTTTTCAATTGTCAATTATTTCATCAACAATATCTTCTTCAAATTTAAAATAACCGATTTTAAATGGGGCTCTATGACCGCATAAATTGGCTCTAATCTGCTATTCGCTAATACCAAAGAATTCACTGGCCTCTTTCACATTTTCAAAGCGACAAAAGCGTTGTCCCTCTTTAGTATATAGCCAAATAGGCAAACCATTTTTCCCACCATATCGTGGCGCTGAACGGTCTGCGTTTCTCGCATTTTCGCCTCTATTAACCCAGCGAAGATTTTTATAGTAGTTATTAATACGGCAATGGTCGGTATGGTCTGTGATATTACGGTTGCCCTCTGGCTTACCGTGAAAGGCCTCACACACTAAACGATGAACTTTTACCCATTTACGCTTACTTATTTTATTTTCAATTATATAAAGACAGCAATATATATAACCATTTTTGTCTGTTCTGGGGTGTAAAACCTCGCCTTTAACGCCTTTAACGCGCCCAAAACTGGACACCTAATAACGAGGATACCCCATTTCAGTCATATCTACCCAAATTTCTTCTTCTTCTGGCTCGGGTAAAATCATAGCCTTATTATTTAACATATCTTTCATAATTTTAATTCCTCCTAATTAATCACAGGTATTCCCTGCTTTAAATCTTTCAGCGACTTCTAATAAATATAAATAAATTTTTTCACGTTCTTCTACTGTTAAATCCTTAACAATACCAGTCGCATACTTTCTTAATTTACTATAAGAAATCCCAGTGGCTTCGGCGAGGCTGTGTTTATTTAAATCTTTCACTGCTTCTCGCATAATAACCTCCAAAATTTTCTCATTTGTTCTATTATATATAAAAATTATTTATTTCTCATAGAACAAAATTGTCCCAAAAATTTTTTATTCTGTAGTTTCCAATAGTTGCCGTATATAACGAATTTCACTTTCCAATTTTTTCTAACTTTTTACAAAATCTCTCGCAAAATTAGTTTGTAAATTAGAAATTTCTACTTGACTGCGCTCGGGGGCCTTCCAATAGCGAATGATTTTTACAACACGCTATTTCTATTTAATATGCTTAATTTTATCAATTAAAATAATAGTGTCGCCAATAGCCACATTATCGCCCAAATCCGTTAATTTGACTTGATAACTTGCGCGAGGGGCACTGATTTCATCTAAATAGGCTTCTGCTTTTGCTTTAAGAATTTCAGCAACCTCACACTCTTCATCAATAAATAATTTCTCAATCTGTTTATTCGTATAACTATAATTTTCTAAATAACTTTTATTATTATTCACAATATTTATAGTTAATCCATTTTTTCCAATAGGGTAAAGGACTGTAGCATAGTCATAAGTAGAGGACTATTTAATTAACTATCTCATTTTCAACTGGTTAGAAAAATAAGCCCCAAATTGAGAGCCCATTTTATCATAAATTTTTAAAATTTTATTTTTAGTGTCAAACCAGAATTCTTGCTAATAATCCTCGGCGATACGTAAAATCATATCATAACCAAATACATTCTATTCTTGATAGGTCGCAATCTCTCTGCTATCACTATTATATTCTACGCGCCAGCCGGTCGCACGAGAAACGCAATATTCATAAGCGTCTTTCAGGCTTTTTTTATAACAATCAAAAACTTGAAATAGTCGTCCTTTTATTGTCTCATAATCTGGCCCACAAAATACTTCAATAAAATTATTATCATTCATATTAATTTCTTTGATAATATAACGATAATCTGGGGTCTCTACATAATTCTCTTCTTGAATGTAATTTAACATTTCTTCTACACACGGGACTTGAAAGCACAGGGTAGAGGCCCCTGTGCTTAAAGTCTCGGTAGTGTAGGCATCCTTATAAGTGTCTAATAAAGTTAAGAACTCATTATTAGAACTATAAATCTTAATCATTAGCCTACCCCCTTAAATATAACGAGTATTATATTCAATGGCGATAGACGCCTGAATGCCGTTTTTGATAGTAATTTTATTGATGCCGGGCTGTAATCTCGGGAACTCCCAAGCATCATAATTTAGAAACGCGTCCTCACCATCCACTGTGATTTCGCATTTTTCACCATCTATTACCAGGGCCTCGTTCATACGAAGCCCGGTAAAAAGGATAGGTAATTCAGTCAATCCCTCAATTTCTAATTTTAAAAAATCAACTTTTGGGATAATAGTAATCACGCAGGGCGCAGGTGCGGTTCCATTATTAGTAATGCTAAAAGTGTTCCCGGCCTCATCAAAATTAATTGGATAATATTGAGCGTCCATAATTACCTCCATTAACTAATAATTTCACTAACATTACCAGTAGATAATTCAACCCAGCCCAGGCCGGTATAGCCCCAGTTTGGATTTTTGGTACTAACATATGGGACGGTAATACGTTCGCCATAATGGTAAGAACCTAATCGGTAAGTATCGTCTGCTACTGGATGAGCGTAGAAAGTAAGATTGTCAGGCACAATAGCATAGTTTTTATTCCATTCGGTGGTATTGAATGCCGTATAGTCTTCGGGCACCCAACGATTGCCGTCAAAGTAGAACTTCTCACCATTACTATTTACATAGTTGTAATATGCGGTAATAACATTACCCATATTACTATAAACAGTGCTTGAACTTTCACCAATTTCATCTACATATTCAGGGTCTAAATAAACATAATAAATATCTGTATCAGTGTCTTCTGGCTGAACCAAACAAATATCTTGTTGTAATTTAGTTAGACGCGCGGGTGTTAAGCCAGCATAAATTGCCACTTTGTTAGTCTCAAACCACTGGTCTCCACTGAAATACCATTCTCCTACTACATTATTAGATGCGTCAGATGTTGCTTTAGAAACCGGTAAAACCAGTCCTGCGGGGACGCTTCTCATAGTAGTAGATAGTGTATCAGGATAGGTGTAGGTATCAACAGTACTAATCGCCTTAACAATATAATTAGCATCAATTTCATTGAAAGTCCAATTATAGAAATAATCATATGGCTTATTCATTTCGCCGTCGGTAGCCAGATAGATATCTGTATCAGGGATTGACTTGAATTTGCCATTAATTAAATTCAATAAACCATTAGTATAGGCTTGACGGAATACTCCATTAACTTTATAACGATAACCTTTTGGAACAGGGACCCAGTAGTAAGACATTAAAGACCCTTGCCAGCCCTTCAAATAATAAGAAACAATGCCTGAACCAGTAATCCAGACGTTGCGGATATTTGTTGCGAGTTGGACGCTATAACGTTGGCCTGATGTATTTTTTTGAGTAGGAATATCATCATATTTCTTTTTGAAAAGGTTTGCGTTAGTTAAATTGGTAGTCTCTTCAATTTTAATATAATCTTCATAGTCCGTATATACATCTTTTTCATTTTCATTTTTGAAATAGAAAGACGCTGGCTTATTTAATACATCATTGCCACGGCCAAACACAACGCTCGGGGATTTGCGGTAATTAGAAACATTAAAAATGAAATAATCATTATTTTCCCAATCCAGCCAATCACCAAAATAATTGTTTTTGTCGTGCTGATTACCTTGCCAACTGCCTACTCCCGTGCTGGGCCATTTACCATACATATTCTGGTCTAAACCATCACTTGAATAATACCAATAGCCGGTTAAAGAAAGTACCGCACGTCGTGAATTTAATTCACCAGTAGTCGGGCCTTGTGCGGAAATATGAGTAGTAGGACCATCACCAGTCTGGGTGCTGGTTGCGGTATATTTGCCATAACGAATATAACCATACTTTTTAGTACCAGGCACAATGCCATATTTCATACCGATATCATAGATATTTTGAGAGGGGAGAGGATTAATATCATAAGTATAGTTATTTTTGTCCCAGGTCATCATAGGATACCAAGTACTATAACTACCAAAAACATCGTTATCATATAAAACCGCAGGTTCATAAGCAATCATTTTGTAATTAGGACTACCAATAGGATACACAACATATTGAGTACCTGTTTTTACTAATTCCTCAAAAGTAAATGTATGGTCCTCGTCCCAAGTGCGCGCGTCCCATAAGTAAATACCATCAGGATAGCCGACAGGACGATACAGATTACGGTCAAAGCCGAAATATTCCCAATTTAATAAAAGTTCAGTATCACGATATAAATCAGGGCTAATCTCATCGCCATTTTCATCAATACGCCAAGAGGTAGCAATAAATACATCCCAGTCGGGGTTCCAATCGCCGATAGAGCAACTAAATGATGCGCGTCCCAATTCATTTGTTCCATCATACTCGCCAACATATGGCTACCACAAATCAATGTATTCTGCTAACGCATAATAATCAGTACGATAAGGGGTGGTTTCACTTTGATTTCTATAATAATCAACCAAATACCAATTGCCTTCGTCATTTGTGATTTTATTAGACTTAACATCAAGATAACCGTTTAAGCCGGGGGTAATTTTAGATGCGCTCTTTGATGGTTCAGCATAAAGTTCATAGCCGGATGTGCTATTCTTCTGTTTAATTGTAGCATAGCCATAGACCCAAGGGTTCATTGTGTCTTTATAATAGATACAAGTATAATTATAAATGGTTTCAGGATATACAAAGTCTAATTCGTGTAAAGCACTGAAAGCCTCATAAGTATATGCGCCATTATAAGTATAGCCCGCGCGGTCGTGGAAAAATAGCATTTTTTCATCGGGGTAAATGCCCATATCGGCTAATGAGCCAACAGTAGAGAAATCAATCGCTGACAAATCAATTACCTTAACAGCCAAAGAATTATATAATTTACCAGACTGATTATAACTAATATCTTCGGCCTTAACCCAACTCGCTACTTCTGGCACATAGCACCACAATCTATCAACCGTCATTTTACTAATAGAAATTTCGGTTTTGAAAGGAATGGTAGCGGTTTCTTCATTAGGTATATCATAATCAGGGTTTTGTCCTGGCCCAGTCATAGGCTCGGTATGGCTTAACATAATCCAGCCTACTGGGTATTCTTTTAGACGTCCCCAACCATTTCGCTCTTCTGTAATAGTATAAGTGTCTTGAATAACAATATTGCCTAATACAGGGAACTTGCGGGCGGGACCTCTATGAATAGCGGTATATTTATTAATTACTCTAACTTGATAAGGAATGAAATAATCAAATTCTTCATCCTCATACAATGCGGAATGATAATGGTTATAATACTTAATCGCGCCATTGGGGTTAAGTACAATACCATCTAATTGGCAATCTAAATAGTTGGGGTTATCAGGGTCAATGGTAATTAAGGTCTCATCGCTGGCACCACCACGATAATACTCTAAATAGAATAAATCTGGGGCTTCATCTTTGCTTAATTTTTCATAAACAACAATAGGACTTGGTGCGTCAATAAATGCCTTAATATCATTACTTTTTAAAATATCCTCATCAAATTTAACTTTGCCGTGTGTAAAGTTAGCATCATAGTATAAATCAACATCAATTTTTAAATCTGCTAATGTATTAGCATTTTCAATATCTTCTAATGAATAGAAAATATCTTTTGAGCCAACACGATAATTGCTACGGTAATAAACAACTGACTTTGTAAATGTTCTCAATTTATACCATACATTAACAGAACCCATTTTGTATAAATCATAAAGAGTTAAAGTATCTAATGGGTTATCAGTATCATCAATATCTAAAATGCCATCTAAATGGAAATCACTGGGCTTATAATCATTAAATTGTAAAATATCTTCAATGGTAGTATTATTTTTACTAAACCACGTAGGAACATTCACAAATTGATTATTAATAAATGAATAATCATAATCATAATAATTCATTGTCATTTTGCCATAAATAGTAGGGTCTAAAATAACCCACAAAGGCATAACATCTTCTGGCTTAATGGTAATTTTTTTAGTAGCCATTGCCAAATCAGGACCTGTGCCAGAGTTCTCATTATCAAAATAGGTAGTCATTTCATAAGTGCCACCCTCATTGCTATTACCAAAGAAAATTTCAGTAATTAAATCAAACATACCATTATCAGGCATAATATAATCATATACCTTATCGCCTTTTGCGACGGGAATTAAATCACGGACTAATCTATCTCGGTCCCAGATTTTCATACCCCAGATAGCGCACGCTTCAACCTGTGGATGAACTGGTACGGGGAAATCAGCATATTTGATATTACGAGTTTGGATTTGCGTCTTATAAATCGCATTACCTAATTGGTCTGTGCCAGTTTGAACTAAAATTTCATAAGAAATTTCTTTATAACGGCCAGTATAAGGGTTGTTAGCGCCTTGTAATGCCATAGGGATACCTGGACCTGTCGCGCCTGCTCTGGTATAAAGATTAAATGGCATAACATTAATTTTACCAGTTAATGGGTCGCGACTTCTAAATAAGGTCAATGAGCCTTTAGGTGCCAAACGAGCCTCAAAAATATCATTATCGGTATTTTCAAAAATTTCATAAGGCGCATTATTGCTATCTTCTTCATTACAAGACAAACAATAACCATTATAAGCATCTAAAATAACTGTCATAGGGTTAGCCAAAGCATCATAGTGCCCGTGAATAGATAAAGGACAGCGTTCAAAATTATTTAACCAACCATACTGATATCCACTATCACGGCCATCATAATTGATTTCACGAATATCGTTAATACCATATTCATTATAGCAATTAATGGCTTCCCAGTTTTCATCTAAAATATATTTATGGCCTCTACGATAATTAATGGGGTTGCCATAATATAACATATCCACTGAACCACCGATAATGCCACTGGCATCACCAGCGCGGTATAAGATTTGCCCGTCTATATATTGAGGGCCTTCAGCACTATATACCCAGCCAGTAGCGGTAGGTAAATATGTCCCAATAGTGAAATGACCTTTATCTTTATCAGCCAATTCGGTAGAATACATATTTCCTAAATCTTCTTCTCCTGGTGCGGGGGCTTGCTTATAAACATCGCCTAATTTACGAATATCTACTGGGGACTGATAACCAAATAAAGTAGAATAAGTTAAATCCTAAAATCCTCCACTTACAACGTTATTAGTCTTAAATCCACAGCCTTCACTCACCAGGCGCGCTTCAACCTTCAATCTACCGACTTCTTTAGGCTTATAACCTAAATCAATCCAGGGGATTGCGCCACTGCCTCCTGCTAATACACCACTACCCTAACCGGTTTCAGGACCTAATGGGGCTTTATCACTAAAAGCACCAAATCCTAATACTTTCTACTCATATACAGCATTAGTAGGGTCATCAGGTTCAATGATAGTTTCATATAAAATATCAATATGTCCTAATTCTACCAGGCTTTCAAAAGTATGAGCGACATCTGCGCCCTAAATCATACCACCATTACAAATAATAGGTTTAAATTTATTAATGTAATCATTAGGTAGTAATTCAGCAATGCTATAAGTATAACCAGGCTCTAACTCATCAATCGCAATGCCCCAAGTGGTGGATGCGATTAAGTTTAAGTCATCAACTTCGTCCGTGTAGTAATTGATATCAAGATATTGTGTTTCAGGCATATACACTACACTATAGCCGTCTTTCAGGTCTTCTGGTGTAGTTAAGCGCTCATCTAACAAATACCACTGATATGGTTCTCCGTCTAAATAGTACTTTTCAGGTTTTAATTGATTTAAATTAATATAAAAATCAATATATTCACCATCGCGGAAATTAGACTGGTCTAATACTATCTCTTGAACTCCAATAGTCTCATACTGGCGCACACCATAAATCTTTTTCATATATCTAATTAATGTGCGGTATTCAACAACTGGCTCGGTAATGGGGGTATATACAATATCATATGGTGAATTCTCAACCACACGAGAAAGAGATACTTTACTGCCCGGATAAACAAAGTCTGTCTTATAGCCTTCTGGCTTATATTTATTTAAACGAACTAAATCGCCAAAAGTAGGTGCTTGATAAAAGTCCTTTTCTTCTAACGCAATACGTTCAGTTTGTAAAAGAGTGCGCTCGCCATACGCATTCTCACGATAATAATTAACTTCAATTTGTGTGCTAATAGGTTCATAATAAACATTAAACACACCATTATTTAAACCAGTGAAAGAAACTACAATATTTTCAACGCCTTGAATTTCACCAGACTTACAATATTGAGGCTGATTATCATCAACCATAAATCTTTCATAAAGGTCAAATTTGGTTTCGCCACTGAATTCATCGCCACGGAAATAAATAGCGATAGTCTTCATAAATTCAGTGCCTTTATAATAATTTACATAGCAATGGCCGATTTTATGCTGTAAATTAGTATCAGTATAGCGTTCATCGTCTCTAATATTAAAACTATTTAAGCCTGTCTCATCTTCAAAGAAAGTATGAGTAATTTTATCATAAAGACAATTACTGGGTGCTACCTGGTCGCCAATCTTATCGTAATATTGAACTGGAATATAATCACGGACTAACTGGTTATCGTAGTAAATACGGCAACCGTAAATACCAATACCGGCCAATCCTTGTGAATAAGAACCATTATAGTTATTAGCGAATAAGTATAATGGGTAAGGCATTTGCGCTCCATCAGTAGCCAAAGTATTTGTATAAGTAAATACCGCACGGCTATATCCATCCTGTGGGGAACTATAAATACCAGTATTTTCACTAAAGCCAATTGCGCTATCTTCAGTAAGAACTAAAATATCGCTCTTTGCTCCGGCTTTTGCTTCGTAAGTATTTACACCGCTTAACCCTTCGCCATACATAGTTTGATTATTATATCGCATAAAGAAAGCGCCAAGAGACGAATAAGAACCGAATAAATAACCATATCCAGCATTAACCTGATATAAAGGCACGTTCTCATCCGCACGCGCGCACTCCATAATGACAGTTAATTTACTCATATCATCTACTGAAATACCAGTATTGATATAAGCGTGGTTCATAGTCCATTCGGGGTGTAAGTGCTCGTAAGCCCCTAAATCATTATGCTGTAAAAATAAAAATCTATGTGGGTAATCAATACCATCTTCTTCTGGCGGGGTAGTCTCACTCATATAAAGGACATCAATACTGGTTGCCTCCAAAAGTGAGGTGAAATTAACAGGTCCCGTATATTGTAAAATACCATCGCCCGTATAGGCTGGCTTAAACATATTCAAATTGAGACCAAAATCAAATAAAGTAGTCCCTGCCTCAAAATCAATTACGCGATAAGAAATATTACTACTGCCAATCCATTTTAAATCACTAATTTCATCTACATAGTAGCGGACAGGCGTAGTATATGTACTGGCGACATATAAAATGTCATAAGACGAACCAATCTAATCATAAGACAATAATGCTGTAGAACTGGTGCCGTCAATAATACCATTATCATAATATTCAGGCTTATAGGCATTAAGGTTAAAAATATCTTTTAATCTAACGCCACCAGCAATATCCGCTTCATTAATAGTAATAAGATTAGTTGTAATAGTAGAATAAATACTGGATAATTCTTTCTTATAACGCAATATAATATTCTTACTACGCATAACCTCAATTTCTTCATAGACGATTTGAATTGGGGATGCCTGCGTTAAAGCGGATAAAGTAATTTCTCCATCATAACTATAATTTTCACTGAATTGATAGCCTTCCGGACGGTGCGCCAGGATAGGAATAATATCACTTAAGATAGGCTCACCAAAGAACATTAAATCATTAATGTAAATTGTTTCGCTAACTGGCTCGGTAGATACGCCTTGAGTATAATAATTAACAGTAATAGGATAATCAATAGGGGTATAATAAATTTGTAATACGCCCGCATTGATTACATCATCATATGTCGTATAGGCGCTTGTATTATATAAAGCACCATCATTATATGGCGTAGTATGATATTTATTTAAGTCAATATTTAAATCACGGATTACATCAAAGTCAGTATCATAACTTACTTTGTAAGTGGTCTAAATGTTTAATGATGTCAGGCGATACCAGTCAGGATAAGTGCCCGCATAATACTCAATAAATATTGTGTTAATTGCTTTTGGATAAATAACAGTATAATTAGGCTCAATATTATAATAATCAACCAGTTCGTTAGCCTTATGGCCTTCAATATAACCCGCATTATAATATGTGGTGTTGGGGTGATATCCTTGAATATTAATCAGGTCTTGTAAAGTTAGGCCATCATAAAATTGGGTTTCATCAACCACAACAATTTGATTATTAATAGTATCATAGCCACCATTATCATTTTCCATTTTATAAGCAACAATAATGGTTTTACTTAAAGCACTTTCTACCTTATCATAATAGACTGCGATAGGCGATGCGATAAGTAATTCTTCAACAGTTAATGCTCCATCATATTGAACGGTACTTCTATACCCTTGCGGACGATACTCCGCGACTTTCACCAACTATCCAATAGTCTAATAAGTCTATAGGTCTAAATGAGTAAAAGTTTGTGTGCGGGTAAGTAATTCGTTGTAAATGCCACTGCCATTATCCATAAAATAATTAACAGCAAGGTTATATACAATCGGGGTGTAATTAATAATTAATGCCTGTAAGGTTTGTAAATTCTCATAGGTTAAATCAATACCCTGTAAATTAGTGGCAACACCATTATTATAATATTTAGGCTGGTACTTATTAGTATTAATGCCGAGGTCATCTAATGTTGGGGTTCCATCATTAAATGCGGACGCTCTAATAGTAATAGTATCAGTCGCAATTAAAGTATTATTATTTTGGTAATAAGCGACAGTTAAATTAAACGCGTTAGTCATATTAGCGTTAGTGGTATAAATCTCACGCTCGCCTTTGGCATACCCACTTGTTAAATTGTATGACACAATAAAATTGCCATTCTTTAAACGCGTGGGCTCCATAGCATTAACCATATTGACATCAAATGAGAAACTTAAATCATCAAATTGAATGGTTGCCTTTTTTAGCATTGCGGTCAATTTACTGATGCGTAAGAACGCTTCATCTTCGTCCGCACTCAATACTAAAAAGTCTAATTTGATATTTTTAAATCTATCTTGCTGTCTAATAAAAGTAGGCTAAATATCTCCGTCCAGCCAGTCTTGCGCGGTATCTACGCTATTGCTGTAAAGTACGCGGTCATATAACTGGACGCCGATGCTACTTAATTCAATTCCATTAATTAGCATTAGTTGCCTCCCTCTCTGCGTATTTCTAATCCAATTTTGTTTAAAAGGGTTGCTGTACTCTCACTCTCGCTCTACTGGACTGCTCTTATAGTAGATAAAGAGGTGTTCTACATTCGCTCTTGTATTTTATTTAATAGTTCGTTATATTCCATAATAACCTCCTATTATATAATACCTAAAAATTTAAAAGTTGCGTTGCGTTCTGTTTCTGTCCCTATGCTATAGCCCTAATCTTCAGTTAATCTAATTAACTCATTATTATTACTTAACACTTCTGCGATTGCCGTTTTAGTCAAATTAGCATTAATTTCCATTCGTCTTAAATAGCCTTCATAAGCCCATTCAATTTCTTCCTATGTCATCTAATAAAAATCGGTCGGGGCTATACCCATTTCGCCGACGGCCTTGGTATATAGCCCCTGTAATGAATAAGGAGATATATAGGGTGGTTCCATTAGCCCAGTCAAATCGCACTGGCTGATTATGCGATTAACCTCATCAAATGTTATATCGGGATGCTTGGTGATTAAACCGCAATATAACAAAAATCGCTAATGGTCGTGCCCTACAAACTAATTTGAATAATTATGATACAATATTAATGCTTTTAGACCAAAACTGACCTCATAGACTTTTTGATTAGTCTTTAAGAACATTTAATGCCCCAGTCCCCAATAATCTCATATTATATTTAAATTGATTATTAAAAATCGCAGACAAAGGGAAATCAACAATTAAACAAACGCCACTATATTTTTTATTGCCAATAGTGAATGAAACCTCTACCGGACTGTTATTAAGAAATGCCTATTCAATTAGGTCTAATGATTTTGCGCCAACCAAATACAAACCATTACAATTGATAGACCAACTCTTAATGCCAGTAAGATTTTCAGCCCATTCTCCATTAATTTTATTTGTGATATCAATGATTGCGGACTGGCGCACTAATGATGCGCCTTGCTACCCGCCCACAATCTCATTATTTACTTTTAAAACAACATCAATACTTTTTATTAAATTAGTCGGCTTCATTATTTAATTCCTCCTCTTGGGGGATTAGGCCTTGACCTAAAATAAATTCGTAATTAATAACGCCGTGCTTTTTAACTGGACCTGTCGCTTTATCATCTAAAATCTTAAACATTTTTTGATAAGCAAATAAAATTTCAGTATTTTCATTTTGAAAACTTTGTAAATGATTATTGATATTTTCAATAATTTCTAAAATTTCTTTTTCACCAGCATAAGCACTAAATACATCCAAAGTTAAAACCACTCTATTGATAGTCGTATCAACACTTTGAAGCATCTGGCTGTCCGTTAAACGGAGCATTAGCCAAGGAAAGTTCTCAACATATGCCCCGTTATCGGTAATATTATAACCTAAATTACGAATTAAATTATAGAATTTTTTCTTTAAATCAATTATCATAATTAGGGTCCTTTACTAAAATATAGTTATCAATGCTGTCATTACGAGATAAGAATAAATATTTTACAAAAAGGTGCTTATCGCCTTTTAGTTCTTTATAATCATATACAAAACCCTCGGGGGCTTCATATTTAGTCATACGATTACTAAAACGAGCCATATTATTCCTCCTTATGTAATAGTAATTTCTGGGATATATACCCCGCCAGCCCCTCCACCACCGCCTCGGTATGATGGATTAATAGAACTAAAATCTTTGCCGAACATTGCCTGGACGGTCGTAATAATAAGCGCGCTAATAAACGCTCCAATTATTGAACCAATAAACGCTCCAAAAGATGAGAAATTAATACCGCCAAAGACTTGCGGGCCGGCTCCTCTGCTCCACGCGTCCATTCTTTGCGCTTGCGTGGCGCCCTGTGATGCTCGGGCCTGTTGTTCCATTTGTTCTTCTTCAATTAACATTTGCTCTTCTAAATTAGCCTGTTCTTCGGCTCTATCCCAAAATGGCTATGCTGTCATAATAGCCTGCGCCAAAGCGGGACGAAAATAAGGCTATTCTGGCGAGCACCACGTTCCAAATTCTGGGTATTGTGCGTATTCACAGTCTGTCTCGGCGACGCAATAAGTGTCATCGCAATCGGCTTTTAAAGTAGATTTAAGATAGCCTGTATCAACAGGAACGTATTGCCGAGCGAGTTGTAAAAAAGTTTCTACAAATACTTCGCACCCTTCGCTATAGTCAGGAATAATGCCATACTCTTCAGTCTAATCCATATAGCCGAAATCCATTACGACATCAAATTCTACGAATAATCCCATAATTATCCCTCATTATGAAAATCTTCTACTCTTTGCTCCAATACTGCGTGATTGCGCTCCAACTGGTATAAACGCTCTACCGCGTTATTATGTAGATTTACTTTATTTTCTAATTGCTCTAATCGGTAATTAGTTAATTTAGCCGAGGCTATCACTCCAATGGCGGACCCGGCTAATGTGCCTAAAAACCCGATTAGGGCGATAACAATTGCCTCACTCATTCTTCTACTGGCGCCTCTACTTCTACATAATTAGCAATGTTATCAACACTGCCAATAAATAAAGTCTTCGCATATAAATGTTCTTGAACTTTATTTCCGCTTTCGTCTTCAATATATCTGGGTTCAACCCAGTCAAATACCATACCTTCATCAGCATCGTATCTTGTTAATCTAAAATTTTGTGCTTTCATATATATCCTCCATTATGTAAATGATACAGTCCAGCCTTTCGCGGACGCAATAGCAATTTCTTCATCAGTTAATGTATTAATAGCACCTTCATCAGTTAGGCTTCCAGATATACCTTTAAATTTAATTGTATTAGTTCCAGTAGCCGAACAATCAGGTAAAGACGCAATCGTGCGAACCGCAGACGCGTGAGTATAGCGAGAATACTCTGGCATCAATGTAAAATAATCTGGGTCATCTTTAAGCGCCTAATAAGTAGCATCATCAATTACTCGTTTATCCTCGGTAATACCAGAATTATAATTAAGAATATTCGCAACATTATCCGCATATCCAATATAATTTGTCATATCCAGAGTTTGACTTTTCCAGGGTGCTATAATTGAGGTCCCATCCTCATTTGTCTCAAATATTAAATTAGACAAACGCTGTGTTTTATTCACAAAATTACTAAAAGAATTACTGGTTAATTTTGCTTTATCAACCGGTAAATCAATAAGTTCATCTAACGCATAGCACATTTCAAATGCGCCATAATAAAACTTATATGATGATGAAGTAGTATTTTCATTTCTCAATTTCTGTAAAATTTTCAATGGCACTTTACGCAAACTATAACAGCGTCTAAATACACCATCAATATACCCATAAGTATAAGAATGTATCCTGGAGAAATCCCACGTATCCATATAGTCGTCTGGTATCTCTCGTAGTCTATAACAATTATAAAATAAATCATCCATAGCACTGGGATAGGCGTTATATATATATGGTAATGTTTCAAGTTTATTACACCCATAAAACATCGTACTCATTGAGTAATATGTAGAGTTATCACAGTAAATATCATAAGGTATTTCAATCAATTCACTACATCCATAAAAAATATTATTCATATGGCCGATATTACCATTAATTTTAGGTGCTTTTTTTGTTGTAGCATACTAACACATATAAGAGCAATCTGTTTTATCCTTCACATTTAACTCTAAATCGCCTAATTCTTTTTTTGACAATGAAAACATATAACTGGCATTACTGATATTATTAAAACTTAATTTATCACTATACTGTTCTAATACCCAATCCCATCCACCATTAGCAAATCTATAACTACAATTACCACTAATATTGAATGCCTCATTAGGAATAGCACTAAACTCATTAATAGCATCAGCCATCTCTAATGGAGTATATTTATACTCATTGCCGTTTTTATCTAATGGAGTAATAATTACGTCAAAGAGACAATGAACGCTTGAATAACTCGTAGAAAAATTAATAATAATAGATGGTGAGGGTGTTGTTAAAACTATCGGGAAATGTTCTGTTCTAACGGGCTGGTCGTTTGGATAGGGTTCTTGATAAATATGATTTTTATTTTCATCATCAATATAAAAAGTATTACTTACATGCGGGCTATCTACAACACCATTGATTAATTCGTATCGGTATAGTGGGGCTTGATTTTCGGTTGAAATAGTAATTTTCCCATTATTCTTATCTAAATCAACACTAAACTCTTCTTGTAAAATAATAAGTCCTGGATTTACCTTATTTCTAATAGCATCGCCAATAGTAGTTAAGGTTGTGTCTTTAATAGCATACATACCCATTAAAACTCAACCTCCTCGCCACTCGGGATATCGCCCACAGGTAAATTAGCCAATAGGTCATCAATTTCGGTTTTAGTATAATAATCGCTCAAATCAACGCTAACATTATCTAATGCTTCATCAATTTCAGTTTTAGTATAATAATCACTCAAATCAACGTCCGGCACGGGGATAAGGCCTGCGATTTCTTCTTTATCAGTCTCGGTAAGAATATAGTCTTTTCCGTTTTCGCCTGGGTCTCCTTTTTCTCCTTGAATGCCTTGTGGGCCAATAGGACCAGTTAAACCGATTTCACCCTATACGCCTGGGGCTCCTTGAATGGCCTCAAATGTCTCCCATTCTCCGGTTAAATCATTTTTAAAATATAAAATGCCAATCACTCAATCGCCTCCTTACATAAACGATACCGTCCAACCTTTTGCGGTCGCTACGGCGATTTCTTCTTCTGTGAGTGTTCCAATTCCACCCTCATCGGTTAAACTTCCACTACTTTCATAAAACTTAATTGTATTTGTGCCTCCATTTGTGGCTAAATACGCTGATGTATCAGGCAAACTATTAATTGTATTAACCGCACTCCTATGAGTATAATGACTATATTCTTTCATTTCAGTCCAATATTCAGGGTCATTTTTCAGTGCTTGATATGTAGCATCATTCTTTACTTGTTTATCATATCCTAATAGAGTTAATAAATTACCGTGTCCGCACTACATATATATAGTCTAATTCTTCCAAGACGCAATTAATGGGGTCCCATCCTCATTAGTATCAAATGTCATTTCATTTAATATATTACATCCAGAAAATGTGGATAAAAACTCATTAGAATTAACACTTATACGAGATACGGCCAACCCTTCTATTTTTTCTAATAAATTACAGTTATAAAACGTATTTTCATAAATCGGGTCTCCATTAGCCCCACCCGCATTATATAACTATGAAATAAAACTTCGTGGGACATTTTTTAATTTCTAACACTAATGGAATACCCCATATCCGGCCCCTTTGCTATTATGTAGTCCAGACCAATCCCACGATGCTCCAAAATCTTCGGGTAAAGATTTAAGAGATGAGCACGAAGCAAACATATAACTAATACCACTATTCACAGTAATATTTTCCATTATAGGTGGTGTAATTAATTTGCTACAGTTATAAAACATACGGGACAGACCCGTCTAACAACCAATTAATTTTAATGGTATAGTCTCATATTGATTACAACCAGTAAATAACGAATATGCCTATGTAATACCACTTGTATCTATTCTACTTCCTAAACTATCTATATACCATTTCCATTTATTATTAGCAAAATACGAATTGACATCGCCAGATAATTTATATGCTTCTTCGGGCAATTCTCCACCCTCCGGTAAATTACTAATAGCATCAGCCATATTCTATGGGGCAATAGGTTCAGTTGTGCCGTCCTTCTCTCTAATCGCGTTAGCGATATTAGTTAAGGTGTCTTCCTAAATAAATACTTTACTCATTAATACACCCTCTCTTCCGCATTAGCAATACCATCTAACGCATTAGTAATCGCGTTATCAACTTCGCTTTTTGTGTAATAATCACTTAAATCAACTTCAACACCAGCCAAAGCCTCTTCTAATTCAGCCTCGGTAATTAATTGTTTAGAACTATCTACCGTTCCAGTAGGCTTAATCCATACTTTAATATCAGGGTCTGTTGGCTCTGTTTCCCCCACATAAACGCCACTCTCGCCTTTTGGGCCGGGGCCTCCAGTAGGGCCACGATAGATAGGATTAGCAAGTTCAGTATTAATAACTACGACGTCTTCAACGGCACCGCTAACGGCATTTAAAACTTTAATATCAGCCATTAATACTTCACTCCTCCCAGAACCTTAAACTTTGATGGGCCCATTACAGTATCAACGCGTCCATCTGCGGTATTCACTTCTACATCATAATAATAATTACCCACAGGAATATCAGTATCTTTTGTGGTAAGACGTACAACCGCTTTATTATCAATAAATGTAGTGATAACTTTTTGAATTAATGGCTCGGGCTTTTCTAATTCACTATTTACAGTGAAATAAACTCGGTCGCCTTCATCCAGTAGGTAGTTATCAATAGCCACAACAAAATCTCCAGTATCTTTTGCTACAATAGACATAGCCTTTGTGTCTTTATCATAAATCAACATTAAATAAAACCTCCTTAATTATCAGTCTCAATTAATGTGCTATAATATTCATTGCCTTGCTTAATTTGACGCATTAACTTAAACATTTTTCCACTATATTCATAGCGAGTATAAATGTAATCGTCTAATTCCGCATCGGTAATAGTATGAATAACCATTTCTTCTTTTACGCCATATTGAGTAATTTCTCCAATAGTAGCGTTAATTGAAACATTCGCCTTAACAAACTCGGCTGGTCTGCGGTCAATCGCTGAACCGCCCATCTCATCGGGGCTGGTGATTACCGCATAACGTCTAATTAAATCTCTTTTTATCATACGGCTCTTACCTTTCTAAACTTATTTAATAAACGGACAACCTTGTCGCTATAAAAACTATCATAGGACGCGGACGTACCGGAACCGCTTTGACTGACTGTACCTTCACTACCAATGCGGTTATACTTTTCAATTACCATTTGAATAACAACGAAATCTAATTTACTATCATATTCGGGTAAATTACAATAAACAAAGGCTTCTTCTTTACATAAAGAAATCAAAGTAGCGATTAATTCATCTTCGCTGTCATCAGGACGGCTTAACAATAATTTAATTTTTTCTAACATTTTTGTTCTCCTTATGATAAAAAAATTAGGCTTGCCTGCCGGTTAGACAAGCAAGCCTATTGTATTAATTAGCCTTCGCTAACAGTGATTTTAACTACCTTTGTAGCATCAGTAAGGGCAACAACAGCGACCTTACGAACCCAGTATGCGTTATGACGAGTATCAGCATCACGCTCATATTCAGTCTCGGTATCCTTCTTAATGAATACGCTAACAGCCTCTTTGGTAGCCAGGAAACCAGTACCAGCGGGGACAGCCTTGGAAACAATTACAGGAACACCGCAAACAGAGCCGATATAACCAGTGCGGACAAAACCTTCGCTATACTTCAGGTCATCCTTTAGAGCCTTACGGAACTCTGCCTGGTCTGCGGGGCTAATCAGTAAGAATAAACCAGCCTCATCTTCAAGGTTCATCTCTTTGATAGCATCAACAACAACTTCAAAACTCCAAGCGGTTGCGGGAACATTAAGGGTAGCCTTACCGAACTCTTCAATAGCCTTTGCGGTAAAGGTGTTAATCATAGTCTTTGCGGAACCCTCAAGGCCGACATCCACAATCATTGGGTCAGTCATTTCCTGCTCGTCATAGAAAGCAAACTTACCCTGATAAGTCTTAACTTCATACTCGGTAGGGGTGAAAGAAACAGTAATTTCAGTGCTATTGCCTTCGCCCATTCCTAACTCTTCAACTTCGCCAGTAGCGGTATAGGTGTTGATAACCTTCTTCATACCAGCCTGCTCGGTCATAGAGGTGTCAATAGTCATATAACTATTCAAGTCAATTTGAGTGGTAAGAATGTCATTAATCTTATTACTCAAAATAATATTTTCATAAATTGTATGTGCCATATTATTAAGTCTCCTTCAAATATAAATTAATTGCGAGTTAATTGATTATATAATTCTGGATTAGTTCTATAAATCTCTGTCTGCTGGGCGACATTCAATTTTCTAAATTCTTCTTTAGTCATACCTGTTTGCTTCACGGACCCGTTCTTTGGTGCGGGGGACGCAATCTTTTTTGCCACGGCATCAGCCACTGCGGACTTAAATGCGCGTTCAAAAGTAGTGATGTTCTCCATCATAGTATCAGCATCTTCAGCAACGATATAATCAACGAACTCAATTGGTAGTTCTCTATTGGCTAACACTTTGGTAGCCTCTAACTTATTCTGGGCGATAGCGAACTCGCGCTCTCTCGCCTCTAATTCTTGTAGTTTTTGAGAATATTCATATTCTTTACGCTGATTTTCGTCCATTGCTTTCAACTTCTCGCTTTCAGCGACCTTTTTCTCAAAT
>JAEIGA010002999.1_pt1 | contig 26585 bp, 24 predicted proteins | sample 9270691 | NCBI WGS metagenome assembly JAEIGA01 (sample SAMN17057246, study PRJNA624740) | gut metagenome | biome: biome; isolation source: fecal sample | host: Bos grunniens | place: China: Xizang | collected 2019 | reverse complement strand
TTACCATGATTGGTGGCTCAACCTCCTGATAACCAGCCTTTGTGTTGCAGTCGAGGAAGTAGTTGATGAGTGCTCGCTGAAGGCGTGCACCCTTGCCCTTATATACTGGGAAGCCAGCGCCTGTGAGCTTTACGCCAAGGTCGAAGTCGATTATGTCGTACTTCTTGGCAAGCTCCCAGTGGGGTAGTGCCTCGCCAGGAATCTCGGTGTAGTTCTCCACAAGCTTAACCACCACGTTGTCCTCGGCTGTGCGTCCCTCAGGCACGATGTCGGCAGGGAAGTTAGGGAGCTTAACGATCTCATTTTGAAGCTCCTCGGCTACACGCTCCGACTCCTCCTTGAGCTCGTTCGAGCGTACCTTGAGCGCTGCCACCTCCTGTTTTTTGAGCTCGGCCTCCTCCTTAAGGCCCTTGCCCATGAGCATGCCAATCTGCTTTGCTGCTTGGTTCTGCTCGGCAAGACAGCCATCAAGCTCATTTTGCAAAGCCTTGCGCTTGTCGTCCAAAAGCTCTATTGTGGCGATTATTGGTGCGGCGTCCACGCCCTTCTTTGCAAGGCGGCGGATAGCCTCCTCTTTATTCTCTCTTAGTTGCTTTAATGTAAGCATATAATTTCGATAGATTTACGTTTCAACTCACAAAGATACAACAATATTAATTATATTGTACAGCGTAACGCCAAATTTTTTGTATCTTTGTGCGTTAACCCTCGCAAGTGATGAGTAACGTAAAACGAAATATAGAGCTGCTATGCCCTGCACGTGACTACCGTGCGGCAGTTGCAGCTATCGATTGTGGTGCCGATGCCTTGTATATCGGTGCTAATCAGTTTGGTGCTCGTCGTGGTGCTACAAACTCCACCGACGACATAGCACGTGTTGTGGCGTATGCCCACCTCTTTGGTGTGCGAGTATATGTCACGCTAAACACCATTCTCTATGAGAGCGAATTGAAGGATGCCGAGCGTCTGGCACGTGAGCTCGTAGAGATAGGCGTAGATGCACTCATAGTGCAGGACATGGCATATCGTGAGATGAACCTCCCCGTGGAGCTGCACGCCTCGACACAGGTGTGCAACATGACACCCGAGGGTGCAAAATTTCTTGAGGATAGCGGCTTTACACGAGTAATATTGGAGCGTGCTTTGTCGCTCGACGAGATTAAGGCTATACGCAGTGCCACTACCGTTGACCTTGAGTGTTTTATCCATGGCGCTATCTGCGTTGGACATAGTGGCCGTTGTTACCTTTCACGCTCGCAGTCGTCACGCTCGGGCAACCGTGGTGAGTGCTCGCAGCCCTGCCGCCTGACGTACGACCTTGTGACAGAGCGTGGCGAGAAGCTGATAAAGAATAAGCACCTGCTATCGGTCAAGGATTTCGACCTCTCAGAGCGCATTGGTGAGCTCATTGATGCAGGCATCATGTCGTTCAAGATTGAGGGACGACTCAAGGACGACAACTACATAAAGAATGTTGTTAGCTACTACCGTAAAAAAATTGACGAGGCGCTCGCAACACGCCCCGACTGCAAGCGTATGTCGGTGGGACGCAGCGAGATAGAGTTTGTGCCCGACCCTAAGAAGAGCTTTACACGTGACGGTGGCGAGTATATGTACTCGGGCAAGCGTGCTGGCGTGGCATCGTTCAACACGCCTAAGGCTGTTGGCGAGTATGTCGGCTCGGTGGCCACAGTCGACCGACGTAGCTTCAAGCTCGCTGGACGTGTGGCGCTAAGTGCTGGCGACGGCCTATGCTTCCTATCCACAGAAGGTATCATCGGCACAAATGTAAATCGTGTGGAGGGTGCTACTATCGAGCCTAACCGCATGGAGGGCATCAAGCCAGGCATGGAGGTATATCGCAACTACGACCACCAATTTTCGCAAGCTGTGGAGCGTAGCCGCACACGCCGAGCTATCGACACCGAGTGTGTTGTTCGCCTCTCTGCCGAGGGCATCGAGGCCGAGTACACCGACATCGAGGGCAATAGCGTTGCAGTTAGGCGCAGTGTAAGCTTGGATAGCTCGAAGAGTGCGGATAAGATGCGCTCTGTTGCCGAGGAGCAGATGGCAAAGAGTGGCGATAGCATATTCCGTGTTACGAGTGTTAGGGTTGAGGGTGCTGAGTGGTTTGCCACAGCCAAGCTTCTTGCCGAGATGCGTCGTGAGGCACTATCAATGTTGGCATCTAAGCGTGCCGAGATGCAGATTGAGCATGACATACGTCAAGATAGTGGCGAGGCTCGCTACCCAGAGGTGCGCCTATCGCCCCAGCATAATGTTGTTAACTCGCTTGCTCGCAGCTTCTACAAGCGTCATGGCGTGGAGCATATTGTCGAGGGTCTTGACTCGTGGCGTTCGACGCACGGCGAGAGGGTTATGGAGTCGAGCTACTGCATTCGTCGCGAGATTGGCGAGTGCCTAAAGCAGGGCACAAAGCTTCGCGATAGGCTCTACCTTGAGCATGGTCGCCACCGCTACCGCCTCGACTTCGACTGCGCACGATGCAGAATGAACCTCATAGATTGTTCGGAAACAGAAAATTTTAGACAGAGATGATAAAGCAACTTACACCCAACATTCCTGATTATGAGCTTCTTGACACGGGCGATGGCGAGAAGCTTGAACGCTTTGGTCGCTATGTTGTGCGACGCCCCGAGCCACAAGCAATTTGGCGCAAGAGCCTTGGCGATAGGGAGTGGCTCAAGGCCGATGCCTCATTCTTGCGTGACCAAAAATCGGAGGAGCGTGGCGAGTGGAAGCTAAAGCCCGAGATGCCATCACGCTGGGTGGTGGGCTTCAACTACAAGGATATGCACCTGCGTATGCGTCTGGCACTCACCTCATTTAAGCATGTGGGCATCTTCCCCGAGCAGGCGGCAAACTGGGAGTTTATCTACGACACTATCGAGGAGTTAAAAGAGTCGGGTGTCGAGCGTCCTAAGGTGCTCAACCTATTTGCCTATACGGGAGGTGCTACGCTTGCGGCACGCTCGGCGGGAGCTGACACAACGCACGTAGACTCTGTTAAGCAGGTTGTTACGTGGTCACGTGAGAACATGGAGTCGTCGGGGTTGGACGGTGTGCGCTGGATTGTTGAGGATGCCATGAAGTTTGTTGAGCGTGAGGTGCGTCGTGGCAATAAGTATCACGGCATCATTCTCGATCCACCCGCCTATGGTCGTGGTGCTAATGGCGAGAAGTGGATTTTGGAGGAGCACATCTGCCGCATGTTGGAGTGCTGCGCTCAGTTGCTCGAGAAGGATAATGCCTTCTTGGTTCTAAATCTCTACTCTATGGGCCTCTCGTCGATGCTTGCACGTACGGCTGTGCATCAAGCATTTGGAGCTCCTAAGATGGAGCAGATGGGCGAGCTATATTTCGAGGATAGGAGCGCCAAGCAGATTCCTTTCGGAACATATTACCGCTTTAGACGATAGCGATGCGAGGGCTGCTCGAGATATTTTGGTCGTTTCTGAAGATTGGCGCCTTCACCTTTGGTGGCGGCTATGCTATGATACCCCTTATCCAGCATGAGGTGATATATAGGCGTAGGTGGGTTGCCGAGTCCGATTTCCTTGATTTGCTGACTCTTGCGCAGACAGCCCCAGGCCCTATAGCCCTAAATACAGCAGTCTTTGTCGGGTATAAGCATCGTGGCTATTGGGGTGCTCTGAGTGCTATCTTGGGCGTTATCGTCCCCTCGTTCACGATAATCCTCGTTGTGGCGATGTTCTTTGCCTCGGTGCGTGATAACGTGTGGGTTGATGCAGCATTCAAGGGTATGCGCCCCGCTGTTGTAGCGCTTATCGTAGCCCCTATCATTGGTCTTACCAAGGGCATGCGCTGGTGGCTTATAGCTGTTGCTATGGCGGTGGCTTTGGTGGTGTGGTACTTCGGCATATCGCCCGTATGGTTTTTGGTTGCTGGTGCTCTTGTGGGCGCTGGCATCGTAGCACGGAGAGGAGGTAGACAATGCTAACAACACTTGTTCAGCTCTTCCTGAGCTACCTCAAAATCGGCTTCTTCGGCTTTGGTGGCGGCTATGCCATGTTGTCGCTAATACATAGCGAGGTGGTTGTTGCTAACGGCTGGATTACTAATGGCGAGTTCTCGGATATAGTAGCTATATCGCAGATGACCCCTGGTCCAATCGCCATTAACTCAGCGACATACATAGGTTATGAGGTGGCAGGAATATGGGGCTCTGTGGTCGCTACCGTGGCGGTATCGTTGCCTGCGCTAAGCCTTATGTTGCTCATTACCCACTACTTCCTGCGCTTGCAGAACAACCGCTATGTGCAGGGCATTGTTCGAGGTATGCGCCCCGTTGTTGTCGGCATGATTGCCTCGGCAGCGCTGCTTTTGATGTTTCCTAAGTCGGACGATGGTCGTAGCTTCATCGACGGCTGGAGCTGGGCGATATTCGCAGCCACACTCCTTGGCTCGGCATATAAACTTAATCCGATACTCCTTATTGTGCTCTCGGGTGTTGCTGGAATCGTTATCTACGGATTGTTGTAGGATAGCTATCTGAATTCTATGTTTGAGGCTATTTCATAGCCCTCGTTGTATAGCTCTAAGAGCTTGTTTGTGCTACGCTCCATGCGCCCCACTTCGATAGGTCGCTCGGGGCGTATTACTATTATGCGGCCCTCAGTTTCGAGCCTCTCGATAAGCTCCATGTCGCTGTTATAGCGTATGTTGCGTGTGCGTAATGCCTCTCTTAGAGCTGGGTATTTGCGGTATGCCCAGAAGGGTAGATGATGCCTTTCGCTCTTGCGATAACCCTTGTTGCGTGTTAGCACCACGACGAGGTTGTCGTAGCCAAGGTCGATGGCATGGCGCACGGGAATAGAGTCGCTGATGCCACCGTCGAGCATCGCCACGCCGTCGACATAGCTTATAGGCATGACGTAGGGTAGGCTGCTCGAGGCCTTAACTATGTCGATAATGCGCTTAGGATCATGCTTATCGCTCAGGTAGCATGCTTTGCCCGTGCGGCAGTCGGTAGTAACCATCTCGTACACTGCCTCGTTGCGCTCGTAAGCCTCATAATCATAAGGTATTATGCGCTCGGGGAACTCGTGAAACAGCAGGTCGAAGTCCATGATATTTCCCTTGGTCAGCAGGTGGCGAAAGCCTATGTAGCGGTGCTTCTCCAAGAGGTCGATGTTGCTATATTTAGCACGTCCTCGCTGCCCCGACATGTAGGATAGTCCGTTGCATGCGCCGGCACTCACGCCTATGGCATACGGAAACTTAATGCCACGCTCCATGAGCGAGTCGAGCACGCCACAGGTGAACACGCCACGCATGCCACCGCCCTCGAGCACAAGGCCCGAGCGAGGAGTGATATTGTGAGTAATGGTTGCCATAGCTATTGAGTGTCAAAATTTCTCTCAAAGATACACTTTTTACGCCAAAAAGCCATGCTTACTCCTCTAAAAGGAGTAGTTCTTAATGTAATAATGCACTTTTTTCCATTATGGCAGTGCTAAGTGCGCCTACTTTTCAATTTTTGTATTACCTTTGTGTGTTCTATTGCTCACAAAATTTATTAACCATAAACTTGGGGCTTGGGCCTCTAAACAAAAAAATGAGAATGACTACTAATTCACTACGTATCGCTTTGCGTCGTGTTGCGCTTGTGGCTGTCGCTATGCTCAGCATAGGTGCAGCATCAGCTCAGTCGGGCTATGAGAAGAACAACGAGATCTTCCGTATTGGTGTTGAGGCACGCTACGACTACCTTAATCAGGCTCTTGCTGGCGAGCAGAATGATGCTGCTTCGGGCTTCAAGATGCGCTATCTTAACTTCCGCATGGATGGCCAGATTACCCCTAAGTTTTCATACTCGTGGCGTCAGCGCTTGAGCAAGATGTACACAGCTCAGGATTTTGCTGACAATGTAGACTGGTTTAACCTCACCTACCGCCCTACGCAGAACTGGGCTATCTCGGCAGGTAAGCAGGTGGTGATGATTGGTGGCTGGGAGTACGACCGTGCGCCTATCGACATCTACTTCTGCTCGGAGTATTGGAACAACGTTAGCTGCTTCCAGATTGGTGCATCGGTGGCTTATACCACAAACGAGGGTAACGACACCCTTACATTCCAGGTGTGCCAGAGCCCTTACGACTCGGGCAATACCGATTACTACGCCTACAACCTCTTCTGGGCAGGCTCACACGGTTTCTACACAGCACTTCACTCGCTAAACTTCTCGCAGTATGCCCCAGGCAAGTACGAGGCATACGTGGTGTTGGGCAATCAGTTTAAGTTTGGCGATGCCACAATCCAGCTCGACTTGATGAATCGTGGCACATCGGCACGTGAGCTTTTGTTCGACAACTTCTCAGTAATCGGCGAGGTTGACTACCTTATCGCTGACCGTGTAAATGTTTTTGCTAAGGTCACTTATGACCATGTTGGCAGCCGCTCAAATAATCAGATGTACCTCACTCATGGCACCGACCTCACTCGCATTGGTGGTGGTGTTGAGTACTACCCATTGGGTGCTAAGGGCAATCGTGACGTGCGCCTTCATGCTGCCTATGCCTACAACATCGGCACTAACACAAACCCTGCGGGCACAGCTCTTCCAAAGGGCTCGTTCTTCACATTCGGTCTTACATGGAAGATTGACGTGATGGAGGGTTTGTCAAAGATTGTTAAGAAGTAATCGCTGTTTGTTAACTATCTAAAACTTAATAAAATATGGAGAACAAAGACAAAGGCTTCAAAAAATACTTTGCTGGTATTTTCTGCCTCGTTATCGTTGTAGCTATCTTTGGTGGTATCGGCTCAGTTATGGGCTTGCCAAACATGCTTAACACAATCATGAAAACTGCGCACGACTTGTTGCTCAACACCGTATTCTACCTTATGGCCATCTGCGTCATCACCGGTGCTTTGGGTGCTATCTTCGTTGAGTTTGGCGTTGTTAACCTCCTCGAGCGCATCTTGCGCCCTATGATGAAGCCACTCTTCAACCTACCAGGTGTTGCTTCGTTGGGTGCTGTGATGACATTCCTTTCGGACAACCCAGCAATCATCTCGTTGGCTAAGGACAAGCGTTTCAGCTCTTACTTCAAGAAGTTCCAGCTTATCTCGCTCACCAACTTCGGTACAGCCTTCGGTATGGGCTTGTTGGTTATCGTGTTCATGATCTCGCAGGGTTACTTTGTTGAGCCATTCATCGGCTTGCTTGGTGCTTTCATTGGCTGTATCTGCTCAACACGCCTCATGCAGCGCTTTGTGTGCAAGGCACATCCTGAGTTCAAGGAGGAGTTTGCCGCAGTTCTCGACGAGAATGACATGAAGGCAAGTGACGAGGTTAAGGAGACATCTATGTTTACCCGTATCCTCAACTCGTTGCTCGATGGTGGTAAGACAGGTGTTGATGTAGGTCTTTCAATTATCCCTGGCGTGCTTATCATCTCTACCTTTGTTATGATCCTTACATTTGGTGCTGGTAGCAATGGCACTTACGATGGCGCTGCTTACGAGGGTATCGAGTTCTTGCCTTTGGTATTCGGTAAGATTAACTTCATTTTTGAGTGGTTGTTCGGCTTCGAGCACCCAGCACTCATGGCATTCCCTATCACATCGTTGGGCGCTGTAGGTGCTGCGTTGAGCCTTGTGCCTGAGTTCGCTGCTCAGCATATTATTAATGGTAACGCCATTGCAGTATTTACAGCTATCGGCATGTGCTGGAGCGGTTACCTCTCAACACACACTGCTATGCTCGACGCTCTTGGCTACCGCAAGCTTACCTCTAAGGCTATCCTTGCTCACACCGTGGGTGGTTTGGTGGCAGGTATCTCTGCACACTGGTTGTTCGTGCTCTACACACTCGCTTTTGGTGCTCCAACAACATTCGAGGGTGGTGCTGACCGCTACACTACAGCTCCTGTAGTTATCGAGTTTGTTAGCGAGAACCAGGTGAAGGTTGGCGACCGAGTATTTACCGACGAGGCTGGTGACACTCCTGAGGAGGAGGGCTCATTGGCACGTGTTATCGAGGGTATGTTGCTCACAAACCACGAGGCTATCGAGGTTGTTAATGGCGAGAAGATCGATGCCGCAAGCTTCATTGCTGCCGAGAAGTTGCCTAACGCTACACGTGAGAGCCTTATGACTGAGGTTCAGGCGGGCTTCGATATGTATCGTGAGAAGATTGCTCAGAAGATGTTTGAGCGTTCGGTTGCTGAGCTTTCGGCTGAGGAGGTGGCTAAGCTCGACGAGGCTATCCCTTTCAAGTTCGATAAGGTTGAGGCTGAGCCAACAGTTGAGGCTGAGCCAGCTGCTGAGAACTAATACATATATTATATATAGTGTTGTTGGGGTGTTCTACGTGTAGAGCACCCCAACTTTATGTCGTTACCCATATAACAAAGCAGCCTCTCGTTATCGAGAGGCTGCTTCAAATAGTGGTGGACCCAGAGGGGCATGATCCCACGACCTTCGGATTATGAGTCCGCTGCTCTAACCAACTGAGCTATGGGTCCAACGAATTATCGTTCGTGGGTGCAAAGATAATAATCTTTTTTAGAATTTGGCATTCTTCCACAAAATTTTTTACTCTTTGACTTTTTTTGCAACCAATTATCCTATCGTCCGATGTCCGATAGAGTGAAGCTGCCACTCATCGCTTGAACCTCAATCTTGCCACAAAGGATGCCGAAGAAGAACTTGCGGATGTTGTCGAGCGTGAGCAATGCGAGGTTTCCCTTGCTGTCAGCACCTAAGTCGTAGGTCTTGAGTAGCTGTGTGCCGAGGCTCGCTGCTGTGAGCAAGAAGTGGTTTTGGAACTTATCGGTGTCGATGAGGTCTGCTGCGAGCACCTTGCCCACGACAGTATAGCTGCGCAACGTCTTGAGCGTTGTCTCGTCCACAAGCTTACTCTTCACCTCGTCGGCATTGATGTCTATTTCGATACGTCCCGAGTTCTCGGCCTCGGGCATGCCACGATATAGCGAGCCGAGGTCGGCGAGGCTTAGGTTGTAGAGCTTAGCATCGGCCGAGGCGCTAATCTTCTCTATCGAGAAGGCGCTGGGCAAGAGTAGCTGGTTGATGCCCGAAATGCGGATAACAGGGGTGTTGAACGTGCCCACGATGCAGTTGGTCAGCTCAACCTCCTGGGTGGCAAACACGCCGCCGATAACCACACAGTTGTCGAGCTGAATCTCGTCGGCATATATGCTGCCTGCCACAAAGGCGTTGTGTAGCGACACGCTCTTGGCGTTAAGGTCCGAGGCGAAGCTGAGTTCGCACTTCGAGGCACGTGACACTATGGAGTTGGCCGAGCCTACGCTCTTCTTAAAGAGCACCTTGCCCTCGACATCGGAGCTTACGTACAACTCGTGTTGGGCAAAAGCTGCTCCCTCAACTTCGAGCTCTCCTTTGCGCACCTCAATGCGGTGGCCAAAGATAGGGCCTTGGACAATGTTGTTGCCCTGAAATATGATGTTGCGGTTTAGCTCGGCAATCTTCTCGGGGAGTATCGAGCCACGCACAAGGTTGTCCTGAAGTTGTATATCTGTTTCGTTAAAACGAATCTCTTTGAGCTCTTTCATCTCTACTCGTTGTTAATGTCGTTGTTGAATAGTTGTGTTACATAGTCACGCACACGTCGCTCGTGGTCGTCGGCATCGGCATAGTGCGAGCTTACCATCTGGTTGAACCTGTTGCATAGCTGCTTGGCATCATCCTCGCTCTTCACAAAATCTATGTTTCGCATCTGGCCCACCAAGCTCTCTTTGTCGAGTTGCAGATGCTCGGTGACGTATGCTTGGCGGTCGAATGATTTGTCATCTTTGGTTTCGACGTAACATGCTGGAACATAGTATTGAGCCGAGGTGTTGTCATCCACCAAGCTCTGGTTGATGATGTTCTCGCTCTTGTGCTGTTGCACAAGGAAGTCGTTAGCACGATCCAGCGCCTCCATAGCACGACGCTTGGTGTATGATGCGGCGATGCGTGCCTCGGCGCTGCTGCTTTCGCCACCTGCTACAGCAGCTGTTGTCGCCAGGTCGTTGCCTGTGGCACGCTCTGCGGTAGTGTCTGCCATGCGCTTGAAGATGAATGCTGGGCGGTCAATCTCGAAGATGCGGTTTTCGCACTCCTTGTCCAGTTCCTCAAATATCTTCATGTAGCGTGATGTGATGCGTGTGTAGTCGTTCTGCATCTGTCGCTGCTTGTCGGCACATCGCTTTGCCAGCTCGTTGAGGCGTAGCAGTGTAGCATCTATGCCCACACGTAGCTCGGCCATCTGTTGGCTTATCTCCGAGCTCACGGTGCTGAAGAAGCCCTTGATGATTGTCGATCCAATCTTCTCGGCATTGGCATTGATGGCTGCCACTTGTGCGGCGCTCATCGCCGTAACCGAGGTGTTAAGGCCTGTAATCGTGCGTTTGCAGTCGTCCACGCTAACGTCGAAAGGTGCGGTATCGACATATACGTCTACGTCGACATTCTCGGCTGCTGTGCCGCTATACGACATCGAGCCTCCATTTTGCGACGCTGGATACGATATCGAACCAGAGTAGCGGACATATATGGTTCGTGAAAATCTACGATGATATCCCATGTCTACTACTTATTAAGTGTTTCGAAACTGTTGCTAAGAAACATCTTTTCGGCCAACATCTTCACACGTTCCGAGGCCTCGGATTTGCTGTTTAGGCGGTTAAACTCGCTGCGAAGCTCCTCGTCGATGGTCTCGCACGAGTGCCAACTAAGGTCGCTGCTCGACACAGCATTGCGTATGATGTCACGACTGCGCTGCTCGAGCGCTGTGTCGCAAATGGCGATGTCTGTTCTGCGGTTGTCGTGCTCATCGTAGTTCGACTCGCTGATGATAACAGGAATCATCATCTTACGCTCATCCTCCTGCATGCTTTGAGGTATGGTCATGCTCTCTGTCAGCGCCTCTTGCTCCTTGATGTCACTCAAAAAGTGGTTCATGATGCTGAGTGCCTGCATGCTGCGATACTTCATGTTGGAGGCCACGATGCGCTGGCTCATGGCCACCGACTCGAGTTGTGCGGTGGGCACTGTTGCCGAGAGCTGCTTGGTGCGATTCGACAGAGTGCTCACATCACGCATGGCAAGGTTCATCGTAGGCTTGTCAAGCTCGAAGATGCGCTGCTGGAGGTTCTTGTTGATTGTGCCAAAAAGCTTGATGTAGCGTGAACATATCATGCCGTAGTCACGCTCCATGCGGCTGCGTATTGCCAGCAGCTGCTTCTGCTGCTGGTTGAGGTTCATGATGTGTGAGTCCACCTCGCTACGTAGGCGTGCCACCTTTTGCGATATTTGCGACTGAATGAGTGTGTAGAATCCACGATTGACATTCTCGCATACCTGCTCGGCTGCTTGCTGCTCGGCACTAATCACCGCCGCCTGCATGGCTATCACCGCCGTGCGTGTCTGGTCGACCTTGTGCGACACCGTATTGAGGCTTTGCGCCATTGGCTGGGTGTCGATGTTACAATCTATAATCGTAGACATAGCTCTGCGGTTTAGTTGTTGTTACTCTCGATGATGGCATCTATGGCTGCCTCACGGTCGAACTCCTCGGCATTGTAGGCGAGGTTGAGCGACTCCATGAGCCCCATGATCTCGTCGTTGGTCATATCCTCAAAATCGTCAGCCGATACTGACTCCTTTGCCTCATCTGTGCTAACTACTTCGTTTTCAGAGTACTTCTCATTTTGAGAATGTGTATCCTCGCTATTTGTCGTTGTTGGCTCTTCGTGGCGGTTAAGCTCGTCGAGGGCATTCTGTGCTACCGCAGGGAGGTTGATGGCGATATGTTCGTAGGTTATATCCTCAACATTAGGTTCGGGGGGGAGTATCGATGTTTTGGCAAAAAGTGGGTTGACCGATGCCAACACCTTGCGGCGCTCCTCCAAAGAGTGAATCTCGCTACTTGCAACAGCCACCTCGTTGGAGTATCCGTCACGTAGCTTGGCATCGTAATACTCGACATATCCAAACCTCTCGGCCTTGTTGTCGATATCCTCCTTCAATCGCTCCATATACTCCTCGAAGTCGTTTTGTGCCTTTTGGAACTGCTGCGATTGAAGCTCAAAGGCGGTAATCGTATCTGCGGTGTTGTCTACAACATGCACCTCGGCGGTCGATAGGTCGCCATTCGAATCCTTCATCGAGCTCATGGTCTTTTCTAAGGATATCAGCGTGTTGTAGGCTGCCACATACTCTCTGAGGCTCTCCTGCATAAGGTTGATGATGTCGGAACTCTCGGCACGATTGGCACGATAGAAGGCGTCGGTATCCTGATGCCACTTGTTCAGGTACGACATCTTCTGGTCTTTGATGTGGTTGTAGATTTTGAGGCGCTCGAGGCGTGTCTCGGCCATGAGGTTTTGCACCACAGGGGCTACGATCTCCTCGTGGATTTGGTGTACGCCAAAGGGCATGTTTGTGATGCTGCCATCCTCCGAGGTCCACATTCCTGTGAGTAGGTTGAACTTAACACGTGAGCTTGGTCGTAGCTTGAAGGGCTCGTATGACTGAACATCCTCGCTATAATCGAAATTCTCGTTCTTGATGCGCTCGATCTCCTCGTACTCGAGTTGTGGCGAATAGTGGTTGTATGGCGCTTTGAGGATGTTGATGAGCATCTTGTTCGACTCCATGACAACCTTGTCAACAGAGGCCACTTTGAGCGCAGCTATCTTCTGCACCGAGCCTGCCATAGTTGTCATCAGCCCCTTCAACACGTCCTCAAACTGCTGTGTCTTGGTCGATAGCGAGTCTTTGAGCTTGTTGAGCTCCTGAAACTTGCTGGTGCTGCTATCGTGCTGCTCGCCATTGAAGGCATTAATGACGGTAGCTCCGTCGGGTAGTTTGTTTGTTGCAAACTCCTCGAGGAAGCGTAGCTGTGAGCTGTTGTTGGCAACCAGCGGTAGCGACACGGCCGATGTTTCGAGGTCGCCCATGCAGAATGATATGGTGCGCAACGAGCGCTCCATGCCTCCGAGGTAGTCGTGCTGGTTGATCTCCTGAATAGATGTCGAGTAGTCGTCGGTGGCTATGGTCTCTATGTCGGCCGAGCTCTCGACAATAGGAGCACTCTTGGTCTGCTGCTCGAGGCGATTGATCGTGTCTGCAAGCAGGCCGTTGTGGCGTGACACCTGAAATACTATCTCGGAGTTGGGTGTAGCTCCCGTATAGTCGACAATGAAGCTCTTGTCGTCATACCTAACCTGGTTGGCCACAGGGACATAGGCTACGCCCATCTTCGTTACTTTGTAGTCACGAAATATCTCGCTATGTAGCTTCTCAAACTCTGCTATGCGTGTGTCGATGCTTGCCAGCTGTTTGTCGTATTCGTTTCTCTTGATGAAGTAGACGAAGAAGAGGATGATGGTGAGAAACCACATCCATAGCTTCGATTTGCTCTCCTCTATGTTAGCACGCTCGGTTTTGAGGTTTTCAATCTCTCGTTCTATGCGCTCCTCCTCGCGTACAATCTTCTCGGCTGCCTGCTGGTAGTAGTTAAACAGGATCTTCGCCTGATCTTGATATATGTTGTCAGACGATGCAAACACCTTGCCGTTCATTGGGTTAGTAGCTTTTTGTTAGTTCGAAAATGTTGACTTACGCTTCTTAATAAGTCGCTCTGCCTTGGCTATGTTAGCCTCTATGCGCTCGTTGTTTACTTCGTAGTTGCGCATCAGCGTTTCTGTTGCGGCGAGTAGCTCCATAAGCTCGTTCTCAACCTTGCGTGACTCGGCAGAGTTTGACGGAGATACATATCTTAGCTCTTCGGCCTGGCGCTCGATTCTTGCAATTAGCAGCTGTGGCGCCTGGGCGTCGTGCGTTGCCTCCAATAGCGAGCTAACACCTTCGCGCACAAGGGTTAAGTAGTTGATGTTGTCGCTATTTTCTTGGCTTACCTCCGATATTTTTGCAGCTGTGGTCTTAGCTGTGGCTATGCCGAAGATAAGGAGTGTTAGCACCACACACTGCAAGAATAGCGACACGATGAATGTGAGGCCGAGGAGGTTGCAAAGAACAAGCAGAAGGATGGCTGTTATCGAGTAGCCATACTGCACAAACCATCTCACGCCCGTATTTCCTATGCGTCGCTGCGTCTTGTCACGTAGGTCGGCCCAGGGTATGAGCACGTCGACAAACATCACGCAGTAGGCCACAACCGATACGGCGATGTTGAGAGCAAAGATGTCGGTGTTTGTTCTGTCGCCCCAAATGAGCCATCCTGCAACTACGAGAATAAGACCTAAGAGGGTAGCTATATATCCAATCCAGTTATTCATAATCATCTGATTTTAATGTTGTTACTATCTCTTATTGCCGCACACGGGGCAGAACTTAACGGCTGGTGATAGGGCGTTGCCGCAGCGAGCACACACATCTGTCGAGCCTAAGCGTGTTCCGCAGTTGCCGCAGAATGCTGCGCCCTGAGCCACTGCGCTATTGCAGTTAGGGCATATTGCGCCTGCTGCCTGTAACTGTGTTCCGCAACCTACGCATCGACGTGCGCTCTTGTCATTATCTGTGCCGCACTTGGGACAAGGGTTATACTCGTCGCCACACTTGGGGCAGAAACGTGAGGTGTTGGGGTATCTGTGAGCGCAGTTCGAGCAGTGCACCATCTTTTGCTGTGGCGCTCCCTGCTGCATAGGCATACCACCTTGCATACCACCTTGTGGGGCGCCATGCATGTTGTTGTTGCCGCTAAACGATGGTTGGTTGTATTGAGGCTGCATCATGCCCTGAGCTATGCCTGCGCCCATGCCACCACCTGCGCCCATGCCGTTCATCATGTTTATGGCGAGGATGCCGCCTAAGATGCCGCCGCCACCATTGCCACCCATAGCGCTTGTTAGCCCCTCGATGGCGTTGTTTGTGGTGTTAAACATCTGCTCCTGCTGCCATGTGTTGCCGATGATTGACATCTCGGCCTGCTTGGTTATAGCCTCCTTAACACGCTGGCCCTCAGGTGTTGAGTCGTCAATCTCGATGGTGTTGATGAAGAATTGGCTGAGGTTGAGTCCGAGCTCTTGGCAGAATGGCGACATGCTTAGTTTGAGATGGTCGGACATCTGAGCAAGGAATGCCGATATTTGCTTGAAGCTGTAGTTATTCTGCATCATGTACTGCAAAATAATCGACTTAACCTTTGTTGTGAACTCGCCCTCGAACTGTGTTGTGAAGTCGTGCTCGGTGAACTGTTGTTTTGTTCCTACGAGCTTGATTATGAAGCGCTCACTGTCTATCACGTTGAGTCCATACTGACCACGTGCGGTGATGGGTATGTGGGTGTTGTAGCCAGCATCATGAATCGACATGCTGTCGATATGCCATTGTATGCTGAATGTCTGCACCTTGTTTACGAACCATACCTCGGCGGTAAATGGGTTTTTGCCACCAAAAGGAATGCCAAATAGCGAGCGTAGTATTGGAAGGTTCTCGGTGTTAAGGGTATATTTGCCAGGGCCAAACTTTCCAACAAGCTGACCTTTTGAGAATAGCAATGCCTCTTGTGACTCCTGCACAATCAGCTGGGTGTATGTGCTGAGGTTGGTTTGGGGGTGTCGCCAAGCGTAGATGGTTTCGCCTCCTTGGGGAGCCCATCTCACTAAATCAATAATTGCCATATATCCGTTGTTTTAACTATTTATTCAGTTCTGCCTCGCCCAGCGGTTAGCTCTGCTAACCACTCGCAACGAGTAATTGTGGAAGGCGTGCTCTCGAAATTGTGACGTCGAGCATGTGCCTATTCACACAAAGTTAAGAATAATTTTTGAAACAACGACAGTATATGCTGAAAAGTTACATCTCGGGCGCAATTTGATGTGCCGTTATGCGTATGGCGACATCGCCATCGTGCCAGTCAACGATGCCCATTAGCGTGAATTTACGTGTAGGTATCTGCTCCGAGGCGTAGTCGCAGTTGCCGTTGACAACAAGGCGTAGTGTGTCGTTAGCAGATGCGAGGTGGCGTATAGTCGTAGTGTATCTGTTGTTTGTTGTCGTGTCACGCTCACACCAGCTCTTACCCGCCTCCGTAGCTATTGCTTCAAGGCCGCATAGCTTCACGTAGCGCAGCATTTTGCCTAAGTCGATGTCCGATATTTCGAGCTTGTCGTACTCGCTATTTAAAAGATTATCACTCGGGATAAATGTGAGGTAGTTGTCTATCTCTGAGATTGTTAGGCGGTCGACGACATATCTGTTTGTTGGTTGTTTGCCAACAACTGTTTTGGCACCTTCTTGGCCTATGCTAAGCCCCGAGCAGCGCAACCTAACATGGCTAAATAGTGGTATATGCGAGTTTATGTTGTCGTCATCAATTTTGAGCTCTATACCGCCACTATGGTCAGCTATCACGATGCTCTTCTCTATCTCGTTGAGCATGTCGTTTGCCACAACAACGCCCGAGATGTAGATGTCCTCCTTGATCGTTGTTGACCGCTCCTCGCACAGCGACCACAGGTAGGCTATCGACACCTCCGCAGGCTCAGCCACACTACTTTGACTCTCGCAGCTACACCACCACAACGTGCTAAATATCAGTATTATTGATGATGCAATCCTCCTCATGGCGCATTTTTATTTGATAGTAGCTTCTGCCTCCAGCGTATTTCCCATATTGAACGATGCCGCTTAGCGAGGTCTTGTCCAAAGGTATTGGCTTGTTGGCAAATGAGGCATAGCTGCGTGTGTAGACAGCAATGGTGTCGCTCTCCTCGTCACAAAATAGGGCATATCCTTGCCACTTGGCGTTAGCAAGGGTCTCGGAATTAAGGGTGTCGATGGATGTCGAGGCCACAAGCCTTAGATTGTCAATAGTGACTAAGCGTCCGCACATGCCTTTGTGTAGCTCGGCAATCGTATGTCGCTGAGGTATAATGGGTTCTACGTCGTTGCTGCGTACAACAACATTGTCGATGTCGACCTTCGAACCCAGGTAGTCGATGTCGTAGTTGTCGTAGCTCTCGGCCATGTGGCCTAATTGCAGCGTGCCATAGCCGTAGCCCAAGGCACACCCTTTAAGGCGCAGGGCTATGCGCAGACCTTCGGGGTATGTGGTGTGTAGCTTGTCGATGCCCATGAGTATCTCCATGCCACCGCTATTATCCTCGACGGTCATCGAGCGATAGAAGTTGTTGTCGGCGTCGGACGATGTCACACGGCCAACAACAACCAACTCTTGCTCGACAACATGACGCTCGCCCTCAATGACCATAGCTCGAAGGCTTGCGATGGTGGTGTTGGCCTTTGGTAGCTCGGGCTCGATGATGGGAGGTGTCGACGTGTTGTAGCAGCTGCTAACAACAAGCATAACAGCGATATATGTCAGCCACGACCTCATGCAACGAAGCACTACTGCTTGCGTGGTTCAACCCATGAATCTTTGAGGCCGAGGAAGTAGAGTATTCCGTCGAGGCCCACTGTCGATATCGACTGACGTGCTGTGGCACGCACCTTTGGTTTAGCATGAAAAGCGATGCCCAGACCAGCTATGTTGAGCATAGGCAGGTCGTTAGCACCATCGCCCACAGCCACCGACTGCTGAATATCTATATTCTCGAATTGGCATAGTAGTCGTAGCAGCTCGGCTTTGCGTGCTCCATCGACAATCTCGCCGGTGTAGCGGCCTGTGAGCTTGCCATCCTCCACCTCGAGCTCGTTGGCATAGACATAGTCGAAGCCAAAGCGGCGTTTCAGGTAGTTGCCGAAGTAGTTGAATCCACCCGACAGAATAGCTGTCTTATATCCTACACGCTTCAAAATAGTCATCATTCTGTCCACGCCCTCGGTTATAGGAAGGTTTACTGCTATGTCCTCCATGACGCTGACATCTAAGCCTTTAAGGAGTGCTACACGCTGCTCGAAGCTCTCTCTGAAGTCGATCTCGCCACGCATAGCTCGCTCGGTAATCTCACGTACCTCTGGGCCTACGCCTGCTCTGTCGGCAAGCTCGTCGATAACCTCGGTGGTGATAAGCGTAGAGTCCATATCGAAGCATATCAGGCGGCGTGAGCGGCGGAAGATGCCATCCTTCTGGAACGATATGTCTACCTCGCCCTTGTTGGCAAGCTCCATGAGTGCTCGCTGAAACTCACCCTTATCCGAGAGTGTGCCACGCACTGAAAACTCGATGCTTGTCTTTGGTGCACGCTCATCCTCGTCGAGAGGCATGCGGCCTGTCAGGCGGTTGATGTCGTCGATGTTGAGCCCCTCCTCCGAGATGGCACGTGTCACGTTCGAGATGTGCTCAGCCGTAATCTTGCGTCCCACCATCGTGATGATATATCGGTTTTTACCCTGACCAGTAACCCAGTCGCTATACTGCTCATGGGTGATAGGCTCGAAACGGATGGTCATGTTCATCTCCGAGGCCTTGAACAAAAGGTCTTTCATGATTTGTCCCGAACGCTCGGTGGTTGTCATGAAGAGTATTCCGAGTGTCATCGTACGATGAATGTTCGACTGGCCGATGTCGAGGATGAAGGCGTCGTGGCAAGCGAGAATGCCTGTAAGTGAGGATGTTAGTCCTGGCTTGTCCTCGCCCGAAATATTGATTTGTATGATCTCTATCTGGTTGTTTATCATCTCTGAGCAATATTTAATAGTTAATAATGCTGTGAATATATCTATTATAACATCCACAAATATACGAATTTTTGTAAAAAATAATTATCTTTGTTGCGGAAATTTTGCATTTACCCGCCAAAAGGGTGTTTGCAGCGTAACCGTTGTACGACTAAAATTTATATACTAATATATTTAAAATCAGAAGTATAGCTATGGAATTGAAGGATATTTTGGCTATTTCAGGTCAGCCAGGCCTTTATAAGTTTGTGGCTCAGTCGATGCGTGGCGTTATCGTTGAGTCGCTTATCGACGGCAAGCGTATGAACGCAGCTGCTACATCACGTGTTAGCGCCCTTACCGAGATCTCTATGTTCACCGAGGGCGAGGATATCGCTCTTGCTGACGTGTTTACAAACATATGGAACTACACCGAGGGCAAGCAGGCTATCTCGCACAAGGAGTCACCAGAGAAGATCAAGGAGGAGTTTGCTAAGGTTCTCCCTGAGTACGACCGTGACCGTGTTCATGTGTCAGACATGAAGAAGTGTTTTGCTTGGTACAACATCCTCGTTGAGGCTGGCTTCACCGAATTCAAACTCCCCGAAGAGTAATTTGTTGTGATAAGGGGTCATCTTCGACCTATCCCAAAAAGCTGAGCACCCGAGGCTGTACTTCTTGTACTATCCTCGGGTGCTCACTTTTGCGATAAGCCAAATCTAACCCCTTCTGACAACAAATTGGTGCGCTGATGGAGGTGGTAGATTAAGGAGTTTAGTGATAGTCTTTCCCTAAGTTCCTTAAATTCCTTATTCTCCCTATCTTCCCTATTCTCCCTATCGTTCCCATCTCTCCCATAAAATAATCCCGTGCGAAGCACACCTTACTTTTCACTTTTCACCTTTCACTTTTCTCCTCTCCCTTTTCCCCTTTCACTTTTTTTCGTATCTTTGCCCGCAGTTATGAGCAACGAGTTTTACATAGCCAAGCGTCTGTCAAGCCATCGACATGGTGAGCGTGCAGGCATTATGGAGCGTGTGGCAACTGTGGCCACTGCCATAAGTCTTGCCGTTATTGTCGTGACCTTGTCTATCGTTGTGGGCTTCAAGCAGAGTATCGACACGCTGCTAAGTGGTGCATCGGCCGATGTCGTGGTTACAGCGCCTCATAGCATGGGCACAATGTCCTCGGTGCTGCTCGAGCAAGATGCTGAGCTTGTTGACGTTATCAACTGTGAAGGTGTGCTTCGCTACTCTCCCTATCTGGCAAAGGAGGGTGTCATCAAGAGCGACGATAACATTGTTGGCGTGGTACTCAAAGGTGTTGATTCGCTCTACGATTTCGCCTTTTTCAAGCGCCATCTTGTCGAAGGCACGCTGCCTCGCATAGGCCGTGAGCCACGCTCGCGTGATGTGCTATTGTCGAGTGTTGTTGCCCAGAAGATGGATGTAGGAGTTGGCGAGCGTATCGAGATGCTCTTTGTCGACGAGAAGGATGGCCTCTTAAGAGATAGGTTTGAGATCAGCGGAATATTCAAGACAGGCCTCGATGTGGTTGACGATGCGTTGATAATAAGCGACATACGCAATGTAGAGCGCTTTTTCGCTGGCGACAAAAATCGTGTTACGGGCTACGAACTGTGGGTTGATAACGGTGTCGATGTCGAGGCGTTCAGCGAGGAGCTCAACAAGCAACTCATCGACCTATATTTTGCTCACGAGATCAATGCCGAGGCCTTCACCATGCAGGCTATACACCCAAACCTCTTTGGGTGGCTCGCAACGCACGATGTCAATGCATTGTTTATCACTGTCATAATGATCATCGTTGCGCTGCTCAATATGACCACTGCGCTGCTCATCATCGTCCTTGAACGCCAGCGCATGATTGGCGAGCTAAGGGCTATGGGTATGCGACGTGCCGCCGTTGTTCGCATCTTTGTCTACCGAGCACTATTCATCGTGATGCGTGGCGTGGTGTGTGGTACTATAGTGGGCATTGTGTTGGTTGTTGTCCAGCACCTCTTTGGCCTTATGCCACTGCCTGCCGAGGGGTATATCCTTAGCACCGTTCCTGTGGCACTATGCTGGGATTTGTGGCTGCTTGCCGTGGGCGTTACGGTGGCTATTACAATGATTATGATGATACTCCCGTCGCTTTTTGCGGCAAAAGTATCGCCATCAAAAGCAATAAGATACGAGTAAATCAGTTATATAAGTATGAAACCATATAACGAGGAACAATCAAAAAAGGAGCAGGTCGAGCAGATGTTCGACAACATAGCCCCTACCTACGACAAGCTTAACCATGTGTTATCGTTCAACATCGACCGAATGTGGCGTCGCCGTGTTATGCGCATCGTGCGTCGTTCACGTGCGCAGAAGATTATGGATATTGCAACAGGCACAGGCGACCTGGCAATAGCTATGGCTAAGCGTGTCGACCGTACACAGATTCTTGGTGTCGACCTCTCGGAGGAGATGCTACGTGTGGCACGCACAAAGATAGAGAAGATAGGCCTCGAGGAGCGCATAACGCTGCAAAAGGGCGATGCCGAAAATCTCGATATGGTGGCCGACGAGTCTGTCGATGCTGTCACTGTGGCCTTTGGCGTTCGCAACTTCGAGAATCTTGAGGGTGGACTTAGCGAGCTGCATCGTGTGTTGAAGCGTGGAGGCAAGCTTGTTGTCCTTGAGTTCTCTATACCTCGCAATAGGCTTGTACGTTGGGTATATGCCCAGTATTCGCACCGCTTACTACCACGCATAGGTGCGCTTATCTCCAAGGATCGTAAGGCCTATGACTATCTTCCCGACTCGGTTGAGGAGTTCCCATCTCCCGAGCGATTCATGGATATTCTGCGTGGCGTGGGCTTCATAGACGTGAAGGCCAAGTCGCAGAGCTTTGGTATAGCACATATTTATCAGGCTACTAAATAGTTATGCGTAGACTTCTGAAATATGTCATCACCCTTGCGTTGTTGCTGTTTTCTGCTAACAGGGCTCATGCCGACATCCTCGATAAGTTCTATTTCGAGGGTTTCGTGGCGGTTACCCACCTCACAACTTCGGGTGTGAACATCTGGGTGGATGTGCGTAGCGAGTGGGCTCATACGCTGATTATCAAAAAGGGTAAGGTGGATGTTATGATGCAAGGCAACAAGGTGGGAACCATCGAGTTGCGTGACAAGATTGTTGTGCCCAAGCGCTCCAAGTCACGCATCTTGGTCCCTTTGCGTTTTAGCGCTGATAATGCGTTAAGCTTTCAGCGTATAGTGCGTAATCTTGTCGAGAAGGGTGGTTTGGGCACTACTATCGACTATCGTGTACGTGCTGGCCTTAAAGTACTAAAACTCAATTTTTCGGACAAAAATGTTGCTGTTTCCGAAATTTTAAATAACTTCGCATTATCAAACGATAGTTTGAATGAACTCATTGAGTTGATTTAACACAACAAAAATAGATGAAGAGAGTATTATTTTTATTCGTCACATTCTCTGTTTTGGCGCTTGCGTCTGCCTCAGCACAGAACATTGCTGCTGTTCGTTCGGCCATAGCGTCAACTAACAAGCAGGGCGGCTTTGTGCATGTCGCTGAGGATGAGGGTGTGAAGAGTGCTATTGCCACTGTCGAGAGCAAGACGTCTACGCCAGCTAAGGCCGATGGCTATCGTTTTGTCATCTTCTACGACAACGAGCAGTTTGCCGACGAGCGAGCTATGCGTGCGCTGAGCACATTCCGTAGCCGATTTAAGGATATTAGCTCCTATCTCTCTTCCGAGAGCCCATCGTTCCGTATCGTTGTAGGCGACTGTTTTACCTATGAGGATATCGCTGTTGTGCGCCATAGGATTGGTGGTTCTTATCCTAATGCAGCACTTAGCGATGCTAAAATCCCATACCGAGTGTTGTGCCGCATCAAGGGCGAAAACCGCATGAAAATTGAGCGTAGCGGTGCGGAGATAGGTGGCGTTGAGGTCGACTATGTGGCTGAGGAGTTGGAGTACCAGGTGGGCGATGCCGATTCATTGCCCACATCAGAACCTGCAACAGAGCCTGTCGCTGAGGTTGCGGTGGCTGCTGAGACAGAGGAGCTAAAGAGCAGTGTGCCTGCTACCGAGCTCATTGCGAGCGAGGATAAGTCGGAGGAGGGCGCTGTGAAGACTGACAACGAGGAGTAGTCGTAGAGGTATTATTGCGGCTATCGTTTGGTATTAATTATATTTGTTTAACTAATAAAACTTTTGAACTATGAAGAAGATTTTTATGCTTGCAGCTATCATTATCGCTGCTACTATGGTTGCATGTTGTGGCAATCAGAATAACAAGGAGGAGAAGGCATGTTGCGACAAGCACCAGACAGAGTGCTGCGAGCAGCAGTGCGACAAGGCTGAGTGCACAGGTGAGTGCGACAAGGCCGAGTGCAAGAAGGAGTGTGATAAGGCTGAGTGCGCTGGCGAGTGCAAGAAGGAGTGTGCTGGCGAGTGTGACAAGGCTGAGTGCAAGAAGGAGTGTGATAAGGCTGAGTGCAAGAAGGAGGCTGCTCCTGCTGCTGAGGAGGCAAAATAATTTGCACATTAAAGAGGGTAGTAACTGCCCAAATTTAGTATATGTAGGTGAGATTTTGGGTGTATTCCCAAAGTCTCATCTGCTGTTTTTAGGCCGCTAATTGACTCGTAGTACCACTTTTTGTATGCAAAAAAAAGGCTAAATTCCCGCCTAAATTGTATATTTATGTAGAAAACAGGTGCTTTTCTGCATAAAGTATTGCTACAATAAAATAAAGTTTTTACATTTGCTTTATAATTTTTATAAACTTAACTAAACTTTTATAGCTATGAAGAAGATCTTTACACTTGCAGCTATGTTTGCTGCTGTTGCTCTTGTATCTTGCGCTGAGCAGGCAAAGAAGGAGAACGCTGAGGAGGCTGCTCCTGCAGTTGAGGCTGTTGCTGAGGAGGCTGCTCCTGCTGCTGAGGAGGCTGCTCCTGCTGCTGAGGCTGCTCCAGCTGCTGAGGAGGCACCTGCTGCTGAGGCTACTCCAGCTGCAGAGGAGGCAAAATAATTTTGCACACCGCAGATTTGAGGCGATAGGCGTGTTCGATTGTGGACATGTTTATCGTCTTTTTTTGTGCTATTTGCTGCTTGGTCCATCACGTCCGGTCTGGTGGGCCTTTTTTGTTGCTACATATTTAGCGATATGCGATATTTTTGCTAAATTTGTGTAACAAACTACACCCATTGTTTATGCGATTCTCGACTCTATATCTTTTGGCCGCACTCTTTGTTGCTGTCATGTTCCCATTGCGAGCTGTGGCGCAGGAGGATGATGAGGACTATCGCCTTTACAAATTTTATAAGGATGACGATGTCGACGACGATGATCTACTATCGTGGTTTGCAACAGAAGTCGACTCTCTGTTATCTTCGAGCGCTGGTGGCCGTAGCAAAGCCTTCACCAATTCGGAGTATGCCCTCAGCGCCCTTGGCTTTGCACCTCGTGGCGAGAGTCGTTTTTCGCACAGCTATATCTTCGAGGGGGTAGACATAAGTTCTTCCTCATCTCGCATGTTGTCGCAACTATCACTCGAGACAACCAACAATGCTGGCATCGGCGGCATAAATAGCTTGCTGAGTCGCACTACACGCCACAGCTATCATAGTGCCGATATTCGCAGTCGTGGTCGTAGGTTTGGTGTCAACATCTCGGGGCGCAACTACCTTATGGCGGTGCGGCATAGTGCTACATATCGCTTGACTAAGAGCGATTTAGAGCTTGATGACGACTGGCTCTTATCAGAGTATTTCCGAATAAATACTGGCAGAGACCTCTATGTCGATGGGCTCTTTTCTAATGGCGTAGAGGCGGCTGTGTCGCTAAGCCGCAGGTGGCGCAACAACTCTTTGTTTATGGCTGTTACGCTTCCCTGGTCGCAGCGCAGTGTGCGACCTGCTACGACCGAGGAGGCGGTGGTGCTTACAGGAAATAGAGGCTATAACCCAGCATGGGGTATGCAGGATGGTAAGATGCGCAGTAGCCGCATTAACAACACGACGTCGCCGACGTTTATTGCCTCGTGGCAACGTCGACTGGGTATGTGGACAACGATGCGGATTACAGCCATCGGCGAGCTGAGTTATGTTGGTCGTACGGCCCTTGCATGGTGCGATGCGATGACTCCTATGCCCGACAACTATCGCTACATGCCCTCATACTTCACGGCGGAGGATGATCATCGAGTTGTTGACAATGCATGGCGCTATAACGACCTGCGCTACACGCAGATAGCATGGGACGACCTATATCATACAAATGCCCTTCAGCGTGATGGTCATACTGCATATTTTGTTGAGTGTAGGCGCAGAAATGCTCTAAATGGCTCGGTTGTCGTCGACTTCACCACGCAGTTTCGTGGGCTGGAGCTCGAGTATGGTATGCGTATTAGCTGTGATTCACGTCGTGAGTTTAAGGTTGTTGACGACCTGCTTGGTGCCGACCATCTCCTCGATATAGACTACTTCGTGCGTGATGATGCCACCTATGGCACTCGCTACCGCAATAACCTACGTAGCACAACGATTAAGAGGGTTGCCGGCCAGCGATTTGGCTATGACTATCGTCTTACTGAGTCATCGGTGTTAGCCTATGGCATAGCTCGTTGGAACATCTCTAATATGGATTTTGAGGTGGGTGTCGACCTGGCAACATCGAGCATCTATCGTCGTGGATATTTCGAGAAGGAGCTATTTGCTGCTGCTCGCTCCTATGGCCGTTCACGCAGCGTTGTGCTCATGCCAGCCTCGCTGAATGTGGCTTGGAGCTATACTTTTGGCCGCAATGTGTTAGATGTGCATGCCGTTGCGGCATCACGTTGCCCCGAGTCGGAGTCACTCTTCTTGCAGGCTGATTATAACAACCGCATTGTCGACGCCCCTCGCCTAAGCACATCGGTGGCTGCTGAGGTGGGATATAGGCATGTGGCGCAACGATTCTCTGTGGGTGCTCATATGTTTGCATCGTATCATGCCAATGAGTGCGATGTGTTGCACTACTACGATGACCTTGCTGACGAGTATGTCGATGCTGTGGTTAGCCAACTTGCTCGCATCAACTATGGCTTTGAGATAGATGCATCGGTGCGATGGTCGCAATATCTTAGCTCGCAAGCGCAGCTCAACATCGGTCGTTATAGGTTTGCTAGGGATGCTGCCGTTAGGGCGTATGCCGATGATGACAACGACCTTGTATATGTGTCACACTCAGCAATTCGTGGTCTTAACACCTCAATGCCCGAGCTATCGTCTTATGTAGATCTCGCCTTTAAGCGTGGCGGCTGGCAAGCTACGGCCTCGTTGTGCTATGTAGGCTCTCGATATGTTAGTCCCTCGGTGGTGCGCCGCACCGAGCGTATTATATCCTATGCTTCGTCAGCCGAGGAGCGCTCTTCGTTGCTCGAACATCAATCGATAGGTGATGCTGTGTCGTTAGGTGTCAACATCTCTAAGAGCCTCAGCCTAAACGATGGTGCGTGGCTATATGTGTCGTTCAGTATCGACAACCTACTTGGCGCTGAGAACATATATAGCGGCTATGAGCAGCACCGCATACGCACCGTACATATTGGTCAAATGGAGCATATGCGCCCATTTGCCAATAAAGTTACACTTGGCTATGGACGCACATGCAGAATAAATGTTAGCTTCGGATTCTAATCTTAGCTACTCGTGATCGTGATGGTGGTCATGATGATGGTGGTCATGGTGATCGTGGTCATGGTGATCGTGGTCGGCATCGAGAGTTACGCCATACTCGTAAGGAGTTGTTAGCTTCTTGCCCTGATACTCGCCAGTTAGCGTGCGTAGGAATGCCACGATGTCGTCAATCTGCTCAGTTGTGAGCTCCTTATCCACCTGATAGTATGCCATATCACGTACCGCAGCCTCCAATGTTGGGCGTGTGCCGTCGTGGAAGTATGGCCATGTAAGCTCT
>JAEIGA010002998.1_pt1 | contig 26587 bp, 38 predicted proteins | sample 9270691 | NCBI WGS metagenome assembly JAEIGA01 (sample SAMN17057246, study PRJNA624740) | gut metagenome | biome: biome; isolation source: fecal sample | host: Bos grunniens | place: China: Xizang | collected 2019 | reverse complement strand
GACATCTATCCCTCCCGATAGATTGAATATTTTTTGGCAAGAATAGCCCGACGGGGCGAAAAGGGTCAGCCTTGCCCCTTTCTTGCCTTTAACTCAAGGCTAAAGGAAATCACAAAGGCGGTGATTAAAATGACAAGGAAAACAGAAAAGGCGAAAACGGAAAAACTGACGAGGGCCGAGCTAACTGAGAGAATCACGGCGGGCGTCGCTCCCGATTTGCAAGCCCAGGCGGTAACCCTGGCCGATGCAATTCTCGCGATGCAAACAAAAATTGAGACGAGCATCCCCGAATATAAGGAGATGCCGCTCTCGCAAACGGTGACAGTCGGCACGGGTGAGACAATACTCCGAGCAAACCCCGCGGCTCAAGAATTTCGGGCAACGGTCCGGGACTATGCTCAAGCGCTCAAGAGTCTCAACGAGATTTTAACGAGCGGAAAACCTACGACAAGCGCGTCGGCGGTCGATGACCTCCGCGCAAGGTTTGGGGTCGGTTGATGTTTGGGAAAACCGAGCCGCGTCTCTTTACAAAACCGCTCCGAGAATTGACGCCCGAGACCTCGCTTGGATTTGCGGCTATTGAGTACGCGACCGACATCCTCGGAATGTCACTTTATCCGTGGCAAGAGTGGGCTCTCATTCACGCCCTCGAGATAATCGGGGACCTGGGGAGCTCTTGGCGTTTTCGGTATAGGGTCGTTTTGTTCTTGATTTCGAGACAGAACGGCAAGACAGCGCTCTCGAAAATAATCGCGTCATTCTTCTTGAATGTCTTGAGGGTCAAGTCAGTATTCGGGACCTCGCTCTCAATGGAAAAGGCCGAGGAGGTTTGGGAGGCTGTAATTGACGACCAAGAAAACACCGCGGCCCTCGAAAAGGAAATCGAGGCAATCGCGAGACGGAACGGCGGCAAGAAATTAGTCTTGACGGGCGGCCGCACCTACAAGGTCGGCGCTCCGACAAGACGAGCGGGCCGAGGCGATGCGAATGACCTCGTTATGATTGACGAGATTCGTGAGCATAGAGACTGGCAAACCTGGGCGGCGGCGGTGACATCCACCAACGCAAAACCGAACGGGTTGACAATTTGCTTTAGTAACGCGGGCGACCCCGACAGCATCGTGTTGAGACAGCTCCGAGGGTCAGCGATTGAAAAGATAAGCGGACAAAAGGCGGCCGATTTCGGCGGTAATGTCGACGGCGACACGCTCGGGCTTTTTGAATGGTCGGCACCCGACAAGGCCGACATCACCGACCCCGAGGCAATCGCCCAGGCTAACCCCGCCCTCGGTTATGGACTATTAACCGAGCGAGCTATTGCGTCGAGCCGTGAGACGATGACAGAAAACGATTTTAGAGCCGAGTGCTTATGTCAACAAGTCGAGACAATACTCCCCGAGCCGTTCCCCGACGGTGCTTGGGTCGGAGGTCAAGACGAGACAAGCGAAATCCGAGAGGATTCGCCGTTATTTTGGGGCGTGGATATGTCCCAGGATAGAAAAATTACGACTATCGCGGTTTGTGGATTGCGAGACGACGGGAATTATCATATTGAGGTTGTTGAGCGACGCATCGGGACCGAGTGGGCTCTTGAATGGTTTAAGGCCAGGGCTCCGAAATACGGAGAGATTCGGCTCTCGTTTCAAGAGCGCGGCGCCCCGGTCAGCGGGCTCGCCGAACAGATATGCACAATAGAGGGGGTTGTTAGGCTCGCGCAAGGCGGCCCCGACCTCTCGGCGGGTTGGAATCGGTTTTATGATGCCGTGGCGGCGTGCGCACCTGGCGAACAGCGCGGCGGGGTCAAGGTTTATCACCTACCTCAGCCCGCTCTTGATACGCCGGGCCGTACTTGTCAGCTCCGAAACCTCGGGGGCGGCGTGATGCTACCCGACCGAGTAAAGAGCCCCGATGATATAAGCCCCTTAATGGCTTGTGCTATGGCATACGCGGGGGCGACGATGATAAACAAAAAGGAAAAAAAGATTTACGCCTCGGCCTATGCGGCGGGGAGTGATTTGACCTTTATCTAATAAGAAAAGAGGAGGCAAAAGCGAAAAAATGCCTACAATTTTTGACAAGTGGCTCAAGGCGTCACGGCCGTCAGTTATCAATATTTCGATAAACGGCGACGCATCGACCCAGGTCCTCAATCTGACAGCTCGAGAATTATATCAGACTCAAGACAATTTGAGGGCGGTCGTTGATTTCATCGGGAACAGTATCGCGCAATTACCAATCAAGGTCTATGTCCGAGACGGTGAGGCCGAGAGGCGTCGCGACCGGGACAGCGTGGCGGCGTTGACATTGTGGAGGCCAAACGATTATCAAACTCAATTTGAGTTTATTCGCGGCCTTGTCGATGAATATAACATATTTGGGGCCGTGTATGTTTGGCCCGCTCCGAGCGTAACAAGCCAGAGCGGTTGGGATTTGCATATTATCCCGACCGACTGGGTCATATATACCGAGAGCGGTCATCCGTATAAGCCCGACAGTATACGCGTATGCTCAAAAACGGGCGGGACCGCGGTTGATATACCATTTAACGAGGTTATTCAGTTCAAGACATACAGCCCGGGAAATCCCTCGGGTTATCTGTCACCTATCTCGGCGCTCCGTCAGACCTTGAGCGAGCAAGTCGAGGCGGGCCGCTTTAGGCGTCAATTATGGAGGTCATCGGGTCGACTCAATGCTCAGATAACAAGGCCGAAAGACGTCGCACCGTGGACCGACGAACAAAAAAAGAATTTTGCAACAGCCTTTAGGGAGGCGTGGGGCGCGGGCGGCTCAAAAGCGGGCTCGATTCCTATTCTTGAAGACGGAATGGAAATAAAACCATTTTCAACCTCGTTCAAAGAATCCGAATGGACTAACTCGGTCAAGCTCTCCCGCGAGGCCGTGGCGGCCGCTTACGGGATTAACCCGTCGCTTATTTGGCATAGTGAGACCCAGACCTACGCAAGCGCGAGAGACAACGCTCGCGCCTTATATGCGGAATGCCTCGGGCCTATTATTCAAATGCTACAACAGCGAATCAACGCGTTTTTGCTCCCGATTCTCGGCGCGGGTCCCGAGACTTATGTCGAGTTTGACCTCGCGGAAAAACTCAAGGGGTCATTCGAGGAGAGGGCGGCAATATATCAAAGTGCTTGTGGCTCGCCGTATATGACACGCGACGAGGTGAGGGCCGAGCTTAATCTCCCGCCTTTACCCGAGGGCCAGGGCTCCGACATCGTGACGCCCCTCAATGTCCTCGTTGGCGGCCAGGCAAGCCCCCAGGATGTCGCGGCCGACCCGTATGACTACCCGGGAATTGATAACGGCGCGAAAAAACTCGAGCCGAATAATTGCGGCTGTAAAGAGTGCAAGACCGAGGTCGAGCTCCGCATCAAGGGCAAGAGCGACAAGGATGACGACGAAAAGGTCGAGGCGGTCCTTGATTCGTTCTTTAAGAGGCAAGCCCGCTCGGTCATCCCGAAAATCAACGCGGGCGCCGAGGATTATTGGAACGCCGAAAGGTGGGACAAAGAGCTCGCCGAGGACCTTGAGCCCGTACTAATCGAGATCGCCGACAAGCACGGCAAGGCGGCGGCCGAGATACTCGGCTCGGAATACGGGACCGAGGTCACTCGAAAATATTTGACGGTGACATCGGAATCGAGAGCGGCAACGATAAACAAGACGACACTCGCGAAAATCGTCAAGGACCTCGAGAGCGATGAGCCCGACACGGCTCGAGTATTCGAGGTGAGGGAAAACACCGCGGGCACGATCGCAAAGGCGGCGGCGGGAGCCGTGGCCTCGTTTGCAATCCAGGAGGCGGCGACCCAGGCGGTCAGCGACGGCGCTCCCCGCGTCATCGGCCGAATCATAGAAAAGGAATGGGTCACGGGCGAGAACGCTCGACCGTCTCACGCGGCGATGAACGGCGAACGGGTCCCGATTGACGCCGATTTTTCAAACGGTCAGCATTGGCCCGGTGAGGATATAGGCGACCCCGACGAGTCTTGCGGCTGTAATTGCACGACTGAGGTCGTTATCTCGAGGGGGTGAGCTAAATGATTTATATAATCACGGGCGCCCCGTGCTCGGGCAAGTCGACATTTGTCGAGAATCACCGCGACCCCGACGATTTGGTCGTTGATTTCGATAAAATCGCGACGGCTCTCGGGTCAGTAAAAGAACACGACGCGACGGGCCTCATTCGTGAGGCGGCATTCGCGGCGCGTGACGCGGTCATCGAGACAGCGCTCAAGGCCCAGGATGCGACGGCGTGGATAATTCACACCTACCCGACCGAGAGACAGCTCGCGAGATATGAGGAGGCGGGCGCCGAGGTCATACACCTCGACACCGACCGCGAGACTTGTCTCGCAAGAGCCGAGGCCGACGGGAGACCCGAGGCAACGATTGACGGAATCAATAAATATTTTGGAAAGGACAACAAAAAGCCTATGAAATACAAGACATTTAACATCAAGGCTGACGAGGCGGGAGTCATCGCGGGTTATTTCTCGACCTATGACAAGACACCCGACAGCTACGGCGATATTATCGAGCCCGGCGCATTTACCGAGACAATCGCAAAGAGAAAAGAGACGGGTCACCCGTTCCCTTTGTGCTTTAATCACGATTTCAGCGCGGTTATAGGCGCGGTCGAGAGCATCGAGGACACGGAAAAAGGCCCCTATATCGAGGCGCGATTCCTGGAGACACAGCTCGCCCAGGATGTCCGCAAAATGCTCTTATCGGGCGCGATATATCAGTTTTCTTTTGCGTATGATGTCCTTGAATCAAGGACCCCGACAGCCGAGGAAAAGGCGGCGGGTGTGGCGAATGTCCTCACCAAGCTCGAGGTTTTCGAGATTTCAGTCGTGACGGTCCCGGCGAATAGTAACGCCGTGGCGACCGAGGTCAAGGCGGGCAAGCGCAACAGCAAGGCCGACGAGGACATCATCAAGGAAAACATCAAGGGCCTCGCGGAAATCGCCGAGGCAATCACCGAACGCATCAACTCGCTCGAGTCACTAATTGACGACGGCGATGATGATAAACCGACAGACGAGACGACACCCGTCGAGGAGGTCGAGCCCGAGGTCAACGAGACAACAATCTCGGAGGAGCCGACGGAAAACGACAACGCGAAAAGGGCGGCGGTTTTACTGTCAAAAATCAATGAAATCAAAGGAGGTCCCGAGTTATGACAATCAAGGACCAGCTCGCGGAAAAAAAGGCGGCCCTCGCCGAGCTTGAGCCGATGCTCAAGGCCGACGATGTGACAGCCGAGACAATCGAGACGGGTGAGACACTCGCCTCAGAAATCGCCGATTTGACCGAAAAGGTCGAAAAGGCCGAAAAGGCTGACGAGATTCTCAAGAATATCGGAACGGCCGACAATAACAACAATGACATTTCGGAGGTAAAAACAATGTCAACAATGGATGAATTCACAACAAAGTGCAAGGAAATGACCGACCGCAAGAGCGGCGCGTCTGTTCATTTCAAGGCTAACACCGACGCCGTAACATCGCCCACAATCGCGGACATCGACAGAACAGTCGCACCCCAGGCAAAGGCCCCCGAGGTCGCTGATTATTTCAGCAACGCCACAATCAGCGGTAACGCTATAACCTACTTCTTACAGGGTGCAATCGAGGGCGCTCCCGCGGTAACCGCCCAGGGCGCAAAGAAACCCCAGATGTCGACATCATTCGAGCCGACAACGCTCCCGCTCTCCAAGATTGCGGCATATATCAAGGAGACCGACGAGATTATCAACGATGCTCCGTTCCTTGCATCCGAGGTTGAGGGGACACTCATCGCCGAAATCGGCAAGGCAAGAAATGCGCATATTATCAACGCAATCGGTACAACCGTAGGCATCGGCGCTCAGACATACGACGGCACAACGGTAACATTCGCCGACGGTATTCTCGCGTCAATCCTTGACATCAAGTCAAATAGCGCATACGACGCGAATGTCGTCATCGTAAACCCCGCCGACCTTTACACACTCCTCACCTCAAAGGATGATAACGGTCAGTATTACGGCGGCGGCTATTTTATCGGCGCTTATGGTAATGGTGCTTATGGCATCCCCGCGAGCATTTGGGGCGTGTCAATTTTTGCATCCTCCGAGGTAACCCAGGGCGAGGCAATCGTCGCGGCTCGCGAGGCTGTCAAGATTTGGCGCAAGGGCGGCGTTGATGTCAAGCTCTACGAACAGAACGAGGATGATGCGCTCTATAACCGCGTCACACTCCTCGGCGAGGAGAGACTCGCGGCGGCTGTCGTTGACCTCAAGGGTGTAGTCCTTCTGACAAACGAGTGATAACTCGAACAACCGGGGACCCTACGGGGTCCCTTTTTTTCAAAACTTAAAGAAAGGAGGCCCGTCAATGAAAATCTACGAGGTAAACGGTCGCAAGGTGTGGCTCGACAAGGCTCCCGAGGGTTATGTCGAAAAGACCACCAAAAAGACCGAGGTCGAGGAGATAGTCAAGGCCGAGGCGGCGCCCGAGGCAAAGGCTAAAAAGGCAACGGCTAACAAGTCAAGGAAAAGCGGAGGCAATAAATGAGCGAATTCACAAACGAGCTTTTGACCTCCTGGGGTTATATGGTCGACGCGACGGCAATCGGTGACCTTATCACTCCGACCGAGTTTGTCGCTTTTACGGGCGGCAAGTTCAGCGCGAGCGATTCGAGAATCACCGCAAACATCCCGAGCGCGTCGGCGTCAATCCGTAATTTTTGCGGGTGGCATTTGAGCCCCTCGTTGACTTGTGGGATGCTTTACCGTGTGGCCGATTTGCGCGATGCGTTTGTCGGTCCCGATTTGCTTATTCAGCTCCCGGCGACCTATGTCTCAAGAGTCGACAAGATTGTCGTCGATGCGGTCCTTGACCCTAACACGGGCGATTATGTCGGCGATTTGCTGACAGATTTCGACCTCACGCCGAGCGGGCTCTTGAGGGTTTACGATGTCGGCGTGAGAGACCGCAAGAGTCGGATATTCATCAAGTATATCGCGGGCCTCGACGATGCGAACATCGCGGCCGTCAAGGAGCTCGCGGCGAATTTGGTGACCCACGCGGTCGCTAATCCCTACGGGGTCAACTCGGAGGCGGTCGGCGGCGTGAGCGTGTCATATAATTCGACCTGGGCGGGTCACGCGTCAGCTACGGGCTTGACAAATGACACCCGTGAGGTGCTCGAGCCCTACAAAGTGAGGGGGGTGTTTTAATGCTCGCCTCGTTTTGTAATCAAGAAATTACTCGAATAAGGCCAGGGTCAAAAGAATCAAGAGGGTCAATTATACCCGATTGGTCGGCCGAGGCGGTCGACACCCTCAAAATATCGGGGTGCTCAGTACAGCCCGCGGCGACGAGTCTGACGACCGACGGCCGTGTTTTGGGTATATCGGAGGGAATGACGGCATATTTGCCCGAGGGCTCCGATGTGAGACCGGGCGACCGAATCCTTTTTGAGGGCCAGGTTTTCACAATCAACGGCGAGCCTAAAGCCTGGGCGGGTCCATTTACCCGTTCTAACATTCAACTCAATTTGATTCGTTGGGAGGGGTGACGATGTCCGACATTAGGCTCAAGTTTGACAGCGCGGGTTTTAGAGCGCTCTTGTTATCCGACGGGGTCAAGGACCTCGTCACGGACAAGACGACGGAAATCGCACAAAGAGCGAACGCGAACGCGGGCGGCGACGGATTCGAGACCTCGGTCGAGGTCGGAGGTTACGGCGGCGGCCGTTGGGTCGGGTTTGTTCACTCCACCAACGCGGAGGCCTACAAGGCCGAGGCCGAGGATAAAGTTTTAACGAGGGCGGTGACACAATGAGCACAATCGAAATCTTAAAACCGACAGACATCGAGAATGAGATTCGTCTCGCGCTCAAGGACTACCTCACGGCGTATGTGAGACCCCTCCCAAAGGGTTTTATTTTGCCGTCGGTCCTTATCACGGCCACGGGCGGCAATAGCGCCGACACGATTGACGCGTTTGTCGTCGTCTTGGATGCAAGAGCCGAAACCGACGAGGCGGCGGTTGATTTGATTAACACCGCGGTCGGTTTGCTCGAGGCCCAGGCGGCCCGCCAGGTCGGCGCGCTCCGTTCTGTCAATGTCAACAGCCTCGCGAGGTGGGGGAATGACCCCGCAAGGCCAGACCTCAAGCTATGCACCGCGACGCTCGTCGTGAGGGCTCACCGTGAGGCCGTAACAATTCCCACAATCTAAAATCTTAATTATGGAGGTAATGCTCTTATGGCAAGTAACAAGGTAAACCTCGGAATCGGTGACGTGACGGGTATGTTTTACACGGCACCCGCGGGGACAGCTCTCCCCGCGTATCCCGGCGAGACTCTCGCGGCTGATTGGGTCGAGTGCGGCGCGGTCAGCGATGCGGGCCTCACCTGGGCGACGGGAAAGGACTCCGACCCGCTCCGTGATTGGTCCAAGACCGTTCGCCGTCTTATGTCGGGCGACGAGGGCGGCACGGTAACCGCTCCGCTCCTTTATACTGAGGAGGAGACGCTCAAGACAATATTCGGCTCGGACAATGTAACAATCACGGCGGCCGATGCTACACACGGCAAAATAACAAGCGTGACGGTGGCGCCTGGCGTGAGCGCTCCGTCAATGGCCTTTTTGTTCGTTATGAAAGACGGCGACGATTTGCTTTATCTCGGCACCGAGGAGGGAATCGTTCGCGATGTCTCCGATGTCTCATTAAGCCCGACCGAGGCGATTGTTTGGGAATGCACAATCGAGGCGGCATCTTGGACATTCGCAAAGAATGACGGACAGCGCGCCTAATTTTTTGGAGGTAAAAAAACGATGCCAACATTAGATTTAAACAAGAGGAGAGCCGAGCGCCCGGTCATCGAGCCGCTCGAGCTTAAAATCGGGGAAAAGGTTTTTTATATCCCCCTCGGTCAGTCTATCAAGTATTTTGAACTCGCGGAATTGACCGACACGGAAAAACAGCGCGAATTTTTCGCACGTTATATTGACGCCGAAACTATGGAGACCCTCACGGTCGCCGACATTAGTGACATTATGAGCGCGTGGTCGGATGCGACAACAAAGGGAACGGGGTCAACATTGGGGGAATCATCGGCCTCGCGCGATTCGTAACGGAACACGACGGGGCTATAGAGTATGACCTCATTACTCGAACGCCTTATAGTTTGGATGATTTGGGGGGAGCCTTATCGTGGGGCTCCCTCCGTTCATTCATCCACAACATCGGGACCGACAGCGCTCTCGCGCGGGACCTGGGAAAGGCGACGGGGTGGGAGACGACTCTCAAAACTAACACAATCCTCGCCGACATTTATGACCTATTGCAAGTTATAAATAGTAATTTGGTCAAATTTGCGACGCGTGGAAAAGTAAAAAAGAAAATTCAACCCTACCCGAGACCGGGCAAGGGTGACGATAAAAAACGCATCGGCAAGGGGGCGCTCAGTCTCGACGCGATGCGCGAATTTATAAGGGGGCGAACAAGTGGCAAGCGGTGACAGAATCAATGTGGGTAATGCCTACGTGACAATTATCCCGAGCCTTGAGGGTGCTCAACAGTCAATCAGCGAACAGCTCGGCGCCTCGGCGGGAGCGGCCGCGAAAACGGTCGGCGAACAGTCGGGCCAGGATTTCGGCAACGCGTTAGCGACGGGAATCAAGGCGACGGCGGCGGTCATCGCGGCGGCAACGGCGGCGGTCGCGGGCGCGGCTATTGCTACGGGTAAGGCCTTTATTCAAGCGGCGAATGATGTCTCGGAGTGGGGGAATACCGTCGACAAAGAGAGCCAAAAAATGAATATGACGGCCGAGGGTTATCAAACCTGGGCCTTTATTCTCGAGCACGCGGGCGCCTCAATCGACGGAATGAAAAACGCGATGAAAAAGCTCACAATCGCGGCCGAGGAGGGCAACGACGCATTCGCGGCCCTCGGTATATCTGAGGAACAGCTCGCGGCGATGTCTCCCGAGGAAACTTGGAACGCGACTATTGAGGCCCTCCAAAATGTAGCCGATGAGGGCGAAAGGACAGCCCTCGCGAATGAGCTCCTCGGCAAGGGAGCCGTTGAACTCGCGCCGCTCTTTAATATGACGGCCGAGGAAACTGACGAACTCAAGACCCAGGTCAAGGAGTTAGGCGGTATTATGTCCGACGACGCTGTCAAGGCGGCCGCTGAATATCAAGACGAATTGCAAAATATGAACGTCGCGCTTGACGGCGTCAAAAATAATATGATGTCGAAATTTCTCCCGGGAATGTCTCAAGTGATGAAAGGCTTGAGCCTTGTATTCTCGGGCAACGGCGGCATCGAGGAAATCAAGGCGGGACTCGGCGAAATCACGGCGAATATTGTCGAATTGAGCCCCGAGTTTTTTGAGATTGCGAGCGCAATCGTGACCTCAGTCCTTGAGGGATTCGGCGCGATGCTACCCGTCGCGGCCGAGGCGATATTCGGATTTTTGAGCGACGCCCTTGTCACCGTGACGGGGCTCTTGCCCTCGTTATTGCCGATAATAACGACGGGAATCTCAAGCATTATGTCGACGGTCCTCGACTGTCTCCCGCTGATAACCTCGAGCCTTTTGACGCTCGTCACGGACCTCGTCGTTTGGTTGTCAGACTCGAACAATGTCAAGACTTTTGTCGACGGAATTGTCAAGCTCGTCAGCGCGGTCGTGAGTCAAATTGGTCTTGTTTTGCCCGTGCTATTGCCCGCAATCGTGAGCATAATAGGCGATGTGGCGAAATGTCTCACGACCCCGGAAAATATCGCGATGATTCTCAACGCGGTCCTTTTGGTGGTCGGCTCGGTTATTCAGACCCTCGTCAATGTGGTCCCCGAATTCATTGATTATTATGTCGGGCTCTTGACAAACATCGCCGACACAATCACGGCATTTGTCACCTGGGTCGAGCCTTATGTCAGCCAGGGCCTCAATTATGTCCTCGGTTTGTTCAATTCTTGGGGCTCGAGCATCAAGACATTTTTCTCGGGCATCGTCTCGACAATCACCTCGACTGTCTCGAATTGGGTCGGTAACATCAAGGCGACTATTGTCAATTTTACAATCGGAGTTTATAACACCGTCACGGGTTGGATTTACGACATACAAAACGGCTTTATAAACGGGTTTAATTCAATTACCTCTTGGGTCGGGAATATTCTCGGCTCAATCGGTCAGTTTGTCGGCGATGTCGTGAGCACGCTCTCGGGTTTGCCTGGTCAAATTGTATCAATCGGCTCAGATATGGCCGAGGGCTTAATTAACGGCCTTGATGTCGATTGGGTCGTCGACCAGGTCAAAAAGCTCGGCAAAAAGGCAATCAAGGCGCTCAAGGAGACCCTCGGCATCGCGAGCCCGTCGAAAGAGTTTGAGAAAATCGGCTATTTTTCGGCGCTCGGATTCGGCGGCGGTTGGTCGGATGAAATGGATTCTGTTGAATCCGATATGGTCGACCAAATGAACGACTTGACGGGGTCAATGACCGCCGAGGTCAACGCCTACGGCGCGGGCGGTGCGGCAACTCTTGGAGACAATACGACAATCAACGGCGGCGCGGTGACAATGAATATCTACGGCGCCGAGGGCCAGGATGTCAACGAGCTCGCGGATGTTATCGCCGAAAAACTCGGCGATATGACCGCAAGAAAGGGGGCTGTCTATGCCTAAACTTTTTAACTTTACAACCAATAGGCGCGGCCTTTTGGTATATGGAGGCGAGGCCTCGGCCGATTTCGGCATCGTTTTAGCCGAGGCCCCGACCTTTGAAAGACCAACGCGCAAACAGTCAGTTTTTACGGTCCCGGGCCGAAACGGTGCAATAATTCAACAAGAGAACGCTTGGAATGATGTCTCAAGGGTTTATAAGGTGTGGGTCGCTGACTCGGCCGACAAGGACCTCGCTGACACCGTCAACGCGGTCGAGGCGTGGCTCAATTCAAAAACGGGTTACAACAGACTCGAGGACAATTTTGAGCCCGATGTCTACCGTCTGGCTTATTACTCGGGCGGTGATTCGTTCACAAACGACTTGACACAATACGGCGAGGCATCACTCCGCTTTACTTGTAGGCCCGAGAGATTTCTCAAGGATGCCGACATTGAGCTCGAGGTCGCGAACGGCTCCGAGCTTATAAATGAGACACGATTCGCCTCAAGGCCTTTGATACACCTTGAGGGCTCGGGTTTGGTGAGTATTTCGATTGAGGGCGTCACAATTACGGCGAGCATCTCCGATTATATAAATATTGATTGCGAGACGATGAACGCATATAGAGAGCCCGCCGAGAACAAAAATGCCGACATAACGGGACAATTCCCGACAATGGTCCCGGGCCTAAACCATATAGGCACGACCGGGACAGTAACGAGGGCGACCATACGCCCGCGATATTTCACGATTTAAGGGGCGAGGTTTATGATTCCTATATTATTTGACAATATAACCGAGGGTGTGGTCCCGACAAACTACGGCGTCGGGGCGTTGACCTCCGCGCTCAAGTGCGAAATCACCGAGGCCAGGAATTCAAGTTATGAACTCGCGCTCGAGTATGCGGCCGACGGCATCCACGCGGCCGAAATACAGCCAAACCGCTTTATTATTGCCAAGCCTAATTTTACCGACCCGCCTCAGATATTCAGAATCTACAAGGTCGGGAAAACTATCAAGGGAAAATTCACCGTCAACGCTCAGCATATTAGCTACGATTTGAGCGGGAAAGTAATAACAACGGGCTCGGCGTCATCGGCGGCCGAGGCTTGCGTTTTACTTGAGGCCCAGGCGGGAGCCTTTACCATTGACACGGACAAGACCACGGTCGGCGCGTTTACTATTGACGCGCCCGCCTCGGTGAGGTCCTTTTTTGGCGGCAAGGCGGGGAGCCTCCTCGATGTCTACGGCGGCGAGTGGTATTTTAACAATTACACGGCAAGCCTCAAGGCATCGCGCGGCACCGACCGCGGCGTGACTATTCGCTACGGGAAAAACTTGACCGACCTCTCCCAGGTCCTCGATATGTCAAACCTCGTCACGGGAATCATCCCGTATTATATCGACCCGAACGGCGTCAAGACAGTCGGGACAAGAGTCGACACGGGCCTCGTCTTGGATGTCTCCCGTGATGTGGCTCTCGATTTTTCGAGTGATGTCGACCCCGAGAGCGCGGTCCCTATTGCGACTCAGCTCGGGACCCTCGCGGCGAGATATATCTCGAATAATAATTTGATAACCGTCTCGAACGCGATAACGCTCGATTTTGTGCAAATGCAAGGAATGACCGAGCGCGTCGATTTGTGCGACACGGTCAAGATATATTTTGAGCCTTTGGGCCTCGCGGTTAGCGCGAAATGTATTAAAACCGTTTGGGATGTTTTACGCGAGAGATATGTCAAGACCTCATTCGGAGACACCCGGGCAAATATCACCGACACAATCGCGAACAATGTCAAGAGCATCGAGCGGGCGGCCTCCCGTGACTATGTCAACGAATCAAGTCAGCTAATCACGGGAAACCTCGGCGGGTATGTAATACTTGACGACTCCGACGGAGACGGCAAGCCCGACCAGATTCTCATAATGGACACGGACAGCAAGGAGACAGCCTCCCAGGTGTGGCGTTTTAATAGGGGAGGCCTCGGGTTTGGAAACTCATACGCGGGCCCTTTTGATGACATCGCGCTCACCGCTGACGGCAAAATCAACGCCTCGAGGATTGTGACGGGAACCTTGACGGCTAACGTCATCAAGGCGGGGGTCCTCTCCGACGCCCAGGGCAACAGCTCGATAAATATGACGACGGGCCGCGCCCGAATGGAGTATTTTCAAGCCAAAAACAGCCTCGAGCTTTTGAACGATAACAACACCCGAAAGGGTTATTTTTACGTTGACAGCTCGGGCAATACTCTTTTATATATGAGGGCCGCGAGCTCCGACACCTACCTTGTCAAAATATGGGCCAACGAGGCAAACGGCGCGGGCGTTTTTCAGTTAGCGAAAACCGACGGAACGCTTATAAACGAGGCGGGACAAACACCCGCGGGCGGCGGCGGTTACGGCATACGCAACGCGAGCGGTGTATTGGTCGGCCGTTTTGAGTCTATCAGCGGCGGCGCTTTTTTGGGCCTTTATGACGACTCGGCCGTCGCGAATATTTACGGCTACGGGTCAAGCGGTCAACTCGTTTGTGTTTCATTGGTGCAAACATCATCCCGCAAGGTCAAGGAAAACATCGAGCCGCTTGATGACGCCGACAAGATTCTCGAGCTTGAGGCGGTCAAGTTTGACTATAAAAACAAGGCGCTCGGCACCGACAAGCGCGGTTTTATCGCCGAGGATGTGGCGGCCGTATTGCCTGGCCTCGTCAGTCCCGAGACCGACACGACACCCGCAAGCCTTGACTATATCCAAATAATCCCCTATCTCCAAGCGGTCGAGAAACGACACGACGCCGAGATTAAGGACCTCAAGGCTCAGATTAAAGAACTAACTGACAGAATAAACAAATTGGAGGGCTAACAAATGGAAATTATCAACCTCAATCTAATTCCCGGCAAGGCGTGGCCCGTGGCTCACGCGACACAATTCGACAAGGGCCGCGAGTTTAGGGCTAACCTTTTTGAGGGCTCCCAGGTTTACACCCTGGCGGGTGACGAGACAGTCGACGCAATCATCAAAAAACCCGACGGGAATCAAGTCATTGAGACCCTCGTCAATACGGCCGACAATTATGTCATCGTGACAACGACCGAGCAAATGACAGCGGTCGCGGGGCCGAGCCTGGGCGAAATCAGAATAACAAAAGCTGACACGGTCATCGGGTCGCTCAAGTTCATCCTCGAGTGCGAACAGTCAGCCGACACGGGCATCGAATCGCATAGCGAAATCAACAACCTCGAGACCCAGGTCGCGGCAATCGTGGCCGACCAGTATGACGCCGATAATGTCGTTTTTGACGCGGCTCCCACCGCGGGCCACGGTGTAGGCTTTGCGGTAACCTCGGAGGGTGTTAAGACCGCTATCGATAACGCGGTTGGTGGTTTAACTATCCCCGAGGAGCTCGACGATTTAAGCGATGTTATAATAACAAGCCCCACCAACGGCGAGATACTCGTCTACAACAACGGGGTTTTTGAGAATCAAGCAAACCCCGCAAGCACCGCGAATTTTGCGGCTGATTATGATGACACGGCAACCTATAACACAAATGACAAGGTTATCTATAACGGGCTTTATTATATCGCGCTCGAGGATAGCATAACGGGAGCCTGGGACCCTACAAAGTGGCAATTAACCACGGTAAGCGACCTCAACGGCACCACCCTCCCCCTCACCACCAACCCCGCAGACGGAACTGTTAGCGAGGCGATAGGCGACCTTTCCTCCCTCACGACCACTAATAACGATAGTTTGGTTGATGCGGTGAATGAGGTTGACGGAAATATCAAGAACTATTCAACTTCGGGTGCTACACCTCAAATATGCACAATAGGCGCATATTATAAAAGCACAATAGGGCATATTTGTAGTGTTGAAATTGAGGTAACATTAACATCAAACGCAAGTTTTAACACAACCATTGTTAGTATTCCCGTAATTCCAAAATTGACCAATGTACCGCTTTTGGCTTATTCGCCCGATTTAGGAGCAAATGTCAATTTGATATTAGACCTTGATGGTAATATTAGAGCAATAAGCAACATCAATAGTGGTATTAAGTTAAGAATAGCAGGGACTATTTTAGTTTAACTCCTAACAAATTGAAATAAGTTTCAAAATGTTTTAATCTAATTTCAAAATTTCATGGAGGTTTTGAAAATGAAAAAGCCAAACAGGATATTTGAGAAGATAATCACAACATTCGATAGAAAAGACGGCAGACCGTATTATACAATTCAGTTCAAAGAGAATGGTGAAGGATATATAGGTTTTGGAACATATAAGATTGATGTTCTTTTTGGTTATCTTAATGAATATTTTGGAATATCGGAGAATGAGGTATAATAACCGATTTATCATATTTATTGCAAAGGAGAAGCAGAATGACTAATGAAGAGGCAATAGAACGATTAAAGTGGGTGCAGAAAAGGATAAGTGATATTACTTATTCTCCCGAATCCTTTGAGGCTCTTGAACTTGCTATCAAGGCTCTTGAAGAAAGACCGACAGAGGTAATTGAGGACTAATTCAATCAAACGACTTGAGTTAAAATTTTAATTAAGCAAGGTTTAATTAAAACGAGGTATAATAACCGATTTATCATACCTATCACGCAATTCACCAAAATAGGAATTGAAACGACAACACAAAATCATAAACGGCCCCGAGGTCATCGGGCGCCGTTTTTTAATTGGGGGTGATGTATATGTCCGACGCCTGGGTCAATCTAATCGCGGCGGCTGTCAGCGGGTTATTAGTCGCAATCCCGACAATCGTCGCGACGGTAACGAGCAATAAAGCTCACGACAAAATCATCGATGAACGAATGCGGTATATGCTCGAGAAAATCACCGACCTCACCGCAAAGGTCGAAAAACATAACGAGTTTAATGACCGTCTAATCATCGTCGAGCAAAAGGTCAACGCGGCGCACGACCGCCTTGACATTATTCAATCAAACAAGGAGGCGAAAAAATGATTTTCAATAACAAGGTTTACGATGTCCTCAAATGGACCGCGTCGGTATTATTGCCCGCTCTTGCGACCTTAATCCTCGCCGTCGGTCAGATTTGGGGCCTGGCTGATTATACGGTCCCAATCGGCGCGACCGTGGCGGCCGTGGCGACCTTTATCGGCGCCCTCGTCGGGGTGAGCTCGATAAAATATGCAAAACTCAACGAGGGAGGTGAGAGCGATGTCAAGGCGTGACGATTTTGTCAACAAGGCCCGCGCCTGGGTCGGAACAAAAGAGGGCTCAAAGGGTCACAAACAGATTGTATCCGATTATAACAAGGCGTGTGACAAAGGCCGCAAGGCTGACAGCTCAACGGCTTGGTGTGCGATGTTTGTCGGAGCCGTGGCCCAGGAGACCGACAACGCCCTCAAGGATTCGGTCGGGGTCCCCGTCGATTGTTCTTGCGGCACGGGTCCTCATTCCTTAATCGAAAAGGCAAAGGCCGCGGGGATTTGGGTCGAGCGTGATGACTACAATCCTATTATCGGCGATGTCATAATTTACGATTGGAAAGACAACGGCAAGGAGCCGCTCGAGGATGTCAAGGGCCACGACCACACGGGCATCGTCACAAAGGCGGGGGACCCGTTCGAGGTCACCGAGGGCAACAAAAACGACGCGGTCGGTGTGAGGACTGTCAAAGTCAATGCGAGATATACCCGGGGATTTATCACTCCGAGATTTGCCGACGAGATAAACCCGCCGACACCCGAGCCGACCCCGACACCTCAGCCGACGCCCGCACCTGGCCCCCAGGTCGAGACCTACAAGGTCAAGACAAACGGCTCAAATTTGCGTTTGCGCGTGGCTCCGAACGACAAGGCGGCGGTTATTGCCTCAATGCCTAACGGCTCAATCGTCAAGGTTACGGCTCACAATAACGGTTGGAATCGTACCACCTACAACGGCCGCACGGGTTGGGCGTTTGGTAAATGGATGATTAAGGTCTGACGATCGTCGCGCCGTTTTTTCATACTATAACCTCAATCCCTTAATCTGTCATATTATCATTATTGATTTCTCAACAAGCGGCGCGATTATCATAAACGGGACCCTCGTCATCAAGGCGGGGGTCCTTTTTTATTGTATGGTTTTTTGTATGACTTTTTGTATTTCCAGGGCGCACAATCTCAAGGGTGCAAAAGGACAACCCTCGAAAAATAGGCATTTTAGGGCGTTTTAAGTCCACGGGTGGACTCAAGGCGCTTGATTCGACTCCCATCATCTCCACCAAATAAAACCCCGTAGGCTCAAGGCTTGCGGGGTTTTTCTGTTTTTCTTTGTATGGTTTTTTGTATGGTTCATTTACGACTCGGCCGTTTTGAGGCGCTCAAATGTCAAATTGATAACCTCAGCGGCTCGCTCAAGTTCACCCTCGACCGTGTGCTTGTAGGTCCCGAATGTATCCATTGAATCAGAATGACCGACGAGCTCCTTGATTGTCCCCTCCGAGATTTGCGTCTCGCTCGCCACGATAGAAACGAATGTATGACGCAACGAATAGGGTGACCCCGGGAGCCCGCGCTCGGCCTTGAGGTCATTGTATTGATGTCTCGCGGTGTTAGGAATCGGGGGACCGCCTACGCCGTTACAAAAGACCCAGGGCGTCGCAAGACCCGCGGCCTCGTTCCTGGCGATTGTCTCCTCGATAATCTGACGAGCGAGAGACGGGAGCGGGACCACGCGGCGGGCGTTTTTGTTCTTGCCTGGCGTGATTTCACCCTTATTATTGACAGCTCGCGAGATATACAAGACCCCGCTCTTGATGTCGGCCTTTTGGATGCCGTAACACTCCCCCGGTCGGAGGCCACAAAGTAACATAACAAGGAACGCGGGATAATACCAAAGGCCCGAGGGCTCGAATAGGCGCTTGATGTCGTCGGGCTGTAAAATGTCCCGCTCACCTTTGGGGTGACCCTGGGGGATGTAAAGGGACCCGCGCCACGCCTCACAATAATAATTATTGTATGCGAATTTGTGGAGGCCCACGATGACCGCTCTCAAATGCGTCAAGGTTTTATAGCTTAATGTCTTAATATGCCCTATTTGGGGCCTGGCGTTATTTATGAGCGCTTGCCAATCCCTCAAGGTCAAATTATTCATTTTAGATTTGGAGAGCGTGGGGAGGACATAGAGGCGCGTGTATGTCTCGGCCTCCCGATAGGATTCACGGCGCCCGAGCCTTGCCTCGATGTCCTCAAGATATAATTCGACGCATTGACCGACCGTTATGTCACCGCCCGAGCCGTATGACATCCAATTATTATATTTATCCACGACCTCGCGCTTGCCTTTTGGTCCCGGTGTGGATGAATAAAAGACCTTTTTGACGCCGTTCTTTTGGCCTTGTATGACCCAAAGGCCGCGGGCCTTGTTATATTTCGGATTAGCCACGGCCCGCCCCCTGGCTGTCAATCAGCGCCTTATAATATGCGAGCAATAGCTCGCGGTTGTTATCTGTCAAAAGGTCAATGTCGATTTCGGCGACGGGGTCACCGTCAACGGTAACATCAAACCCGAGGAGCCACGCGGGAGAGACCGCGAGGGCCTGGCTTATTGAGTAAATAGTATTTTGTTTTGGAATGACCTCGCCGCGTACATAACGCGAGATTGTTCCCTTATTGATGCCGCAACGGCGGCCGAGCTCGGCGCCCGTGATGCCTCTCAAGGCGAGCGCCTCCTTTAATCTGTCCGAAACTTGTCTCATTGTTTTCAATCCTCCAAGCGTGATTATATGACATTTTTGTCACGGTTGCAAAATTGCAATAATTAACTATTGCATTTTGGGAATTGATTGATAAGATTATTTTGAGGGGTGCAAAATTGCACCCGCAAACCGAGACAGAAAGGAGGCAATCAAAAGAAATGTTTGACACGGAAAGACTCAAGGCTCGCATCGTCGAGAAATACGGCAATCAAAAGAATTTTGCCGAGGCTTTAGACATCGAGGAGAGCACGCTCTCGCGTTATTTATCGGGCCGAGAGTGGAAAGGGTCGACGATGCTCAAGGCGATTCGGCTCTTAGGCATCCCGTCGAAAGAAATCGAGCTTTATTTTTTTACTCCCACGGATGCAAAAAGACAACCCGAGGGGGTGAGCAAGTGAAAACTCGAAACCCCGGGGCCGTAAAATTCCCGCTGATTTATCGGTCCTTTAAGAATTCCCAGGAAATCGCCGACACAATAAACCGCTCGCCGAGTTATGTCAAAAAGGCGTTGAAATGTGGATTTACAGCTCGGGAGATTTCGCTCCTTGAGCAAAAAGCGGGGAGGAGGTTGATTGAGAATGTATGACAAGTTATATAATGCGCTCGCCGTTCTGACGGTCATCGGGGTCGGGTTTATATCGTGCGCGGTCCCTTTTTTGGTCGAGACAGACGACGAGCCCGAGGTCCTGGCACCGTTCAAGGCTCCGAAATTTCCCGACGGTCCCGAGGCTCCCGATGTCTCGCTCGCGTTTGAAATCAAGGCGAATTTTGACGCGGCAAAGGCGACCGTCAACGAGGTCCTCGCAATCAAGGAGACAATCGACACGGTCGAGCCCGAACTCCAAAAACTGACCTATGTCGGCGAATTTTATATTACTTGTTATGCCGCAACGGTGGAACAATGCGGGAACGACCTCGGAATCACCGCAAGCGGCCGCAAGGTAACCGCCGACCCTACTTGTCACACGGTCGCGGTCGACCCCGCCGTCATCCCGCTCGGCTCTTATCTCATTATCGATTTGCCCGAATATGAGGGCGTGATTTTTCGCGCCGACGATACGGGGAGCGCTATCAACGGATTCGATATTGATATTTTCAGCGAGAGCGAAATCGAGAGCAAGACATTTAACAACAAGAGCGGCGTCGCCGTTTGGATTATTGAGGAGGTTTGAGCAAATGAACACGGTATTATTTACGGCTTTTATCGCGTTTGTTATCGGTGGAGTCATCGGAACAATCGCGGGCGCGATGCTCGGAGGCGGTCGAGTTATGGAGATTCACGACGAGCTTGACGCGGTCAGAAAAGAAAACGAGACCCTCAAGGCAAGGGTCGACGGTCCCCAGGTCATCGAAATCGAGGACAAGAGACCCGAGGCGGCTGACATCACCAAGAATTATTTTACAAAATTTTAATTGTGACCGATTAAACGGACACGGAAAGGATGAAAGAAAAATGTCAAGAACATTCAAAAAGGGCCTTTATACGACGGCCGAGATTGCCGAGATAGTATATAAAAAACTACCCGGCCGATTTAAGAATATCGACAGCGCAAAAAGGCGCGTGAGTTATGCCCGCGCAAGGCTCGGGATTTCGGACATCAACGGAAAAAAGAATTTTCAACAGTTTTCGAGGATTGACACCGAGAAAATCATCAAGGACATCGTCAACGGTCAGCCGTGCCGCAACGGCAAGAACAGAAAACCGCCGAGACGCGCAAAGGTGACCGGGGCGACTCAACTGTCAATGTTTGACGATTCGGGCGTTTTTTTCGACGAGCGTGTTATTGACTGGCTCGAGCCGTACACCCCAAACAGCCCCAGGACCGCGCCCGTCGTGGATGACGAGCCGCTCACGGCCGAGGAGCTCGCGAATAGGCTCGATTATTTACTCGCTGAAATCACCGACACGGTCCACGCGCTTATAAACACAATCAAGGAGGATTAACAAATGGCTAATATTTACGAATTGACTGACGAATTTCGCACCCTTTGGAATTTGCTCGACGAGGGCGAAATCTCCGACGAGGTGCTCGCTGAGGTTTTCGAGACAACGACCGAGGAGCTCGCGATTAAGCTCGAGGGTTATTGTAAGTTTATCAAGAATGTCGAGGGTGACATCGCGGCCCTCAAGGCCGAGGAGCATCGTCTCGCGGAAAAGCGCCGCACCCTCGAGAACACGGTCGACCGCGCAAAGAGCGCGATGATGACCGCGCTCAAGACAGCGGGCGAGAACAATCTCCCGTGTGGGACCTTTACGGTCGCAATCCAAGCAAACCCGCCCAAAGTCGTTATTGATGACCCCTATCTCGTAAACATCCCCGGCCGTTATCTTATCCCCCAGGACCCCACAATCGACAAAAAGGCAATACTCGCCGACCTCAAGGAGGGGGAGGTCAAGGACCTCGAGGGAATCGCTCACCTTGAGCGCGGCGAGAGTTTGAGAATTAAGTAATAGGAGGGTTGAAAAAATGCCAAACGAGATTAACGCCTTAATATTTAGGGACCTAAAGGCCGACGAGATTGAGCTCCGCGTCGCAAGCATCAACGACAAGGGCCTCGCGCTTTTATTATACAAAGATGCCCGTTGTGATATGAATATACTCGACGAGACGGTCGGCGCCTTTAATTGGCAACGAGCGCATAGCCGAGATAATGCTAATTGTATAGTCAGCATTTGGGACCAAAATAAATCTCAATGGATAAGCAAAGAGGACACCGGGACCGAGTCGAACACGGAGGCTCAAAAAGGATTAGCGTCGGACAGTTTCAAACGCGCTTGTTTTAATTGGGGAATCGGCCGCGAGCTTTACACGGCGCCTTTTATATGGATTAGTGCCTCAAATTGCAAAATCGAGACGCGTAACGACGGCAAGCGCGTGTGCTATGACAAATTCAAGGTTGACCGCCTGGCGGTCAAGGACAAGAAAATCACGGGCCTCAAGATTAAAAACCTCACCCTCAAAAAAATCGTGTTTGTTTTCGGAGAGTGCGAGACAGCAATCGACGACCTCCCCGACGACCCAAAAGCTATATTTCAAGAGCTCGACAAGGTCATCAAGACCCACGGCCTCAACGGCGAGGACATCGCTACAATGTTTAATTTGAGCAAGACGAGCACCGCCGCCGACCTCAAGGCCGCGCTCGAATATGCCCGGGGGTTGGTTAGGTGACATTATGATTATAAGAGCCGACCACAAAAATAATTTTATGGTTATTCAGAATCAGTTAGCTCAAGACGACCGTCTCGGGTTTGAGGCTCGCGGTTTTATGCTCTTTTTGCTCTCGCTCCCCGATGATTGGATATTCAGCATCAAGGGGCTCGCACAAATGACCGAGACAAGCGAGCGAACAATTATGCGCCTTGTCAAGGAGCTCAAGGCGGCGGGTTATATCGAGCAAAAACGCGAACAGAATGACCGCGGTCAGTTTGTCGGGTATTCCTGGGCCGTTTATGAGGTCCCCGAACTACGCGAAAACCATACTACGGTTAAACCGAACTACGGCAAAACCGAACTACGGCAAAACCGAACTACGGGCGCGCCGAACTACGGTTTACGCGTACCTATACAAAATACTAATAATAACAAAATACTAAATATACAAAATACTAATATCTCCAAAAAGAGAAATGTAAAAGAGAAAAAGGCCGACCCGTTCGAGACGATTCTCGCCCCGCTGTCTCCCGATGTCCGTGATGCGTTTGTCGAGTTTATCAAGATGCGAAAGGCAATCAAGGCACCGCTCACCGAGAGAGCGCTCACCCTGGCCGTCAAAAAGGCGTTTGACCTCGGAGGCGGTGACGAGGACAAGGTCAAGAAAATCGTCGAGCAATCTGTTTTTAATTCTTGGAAAGGGCTTTATCAGCTCAAGGATGACGGCGGCAAGGCGTACACGGCGCCGCTCAACGGCTCCGAGACAGCTCTCGAGAGATTGACAAGGCTCGCGGTCGAACGAGCGGAGGGAGGCAATCAATGACGATACAAGACGCGACAAAAATCGTTTATCTGATACACACGGCCTATCCCCAGGACCGCAACGCGACCGACAAGGACCTCCTCGACAGAATTGACCTTTGGGCGGTCATCCTGGCCGATTACGATGTCAACCTTGTCCTCGGGATAGTAAAGGCGTGGATTAAGACCTCGCGCTATATGCCGAATTTCGAGGAGATAAAAAAGGCGTGTGATATTCGCAAGGCTCTTGATGCAAAACTCGCCGAGGCGGGAAATATCCACGACATCAAGGTCACGCCCGAGGCCGAGGCAAGGCTTGAGGCATTACTCGAATCAATAAAGGATTCAGAAATACAAGGAGAAAAGGCAAATGACAAATAACTTTGTTTTACATTTCGAGGGAAAACTCCCGGCGGGGACAGCTCAGCAAAAGGGCGAGGCAATCAGATATAAAAACGGCCGCCCGTATATTCAGCATTATAAAAAGGCGAATGTCGAGGCCTTGAGGACAATCCTCGAGCTCAAGCTCGGCAAGTATGCGCCCGCGGTCCCGACCGATGCACCCGTGAGGCTCTTTGTTTGGGTCTGTTTTGATGTCAAGGACCGCAATCTTTGGGGCAAGTACAAGACGACAAGGCCCGACGCCGACAATTATGTCAAGGAGTTAAAAGACGCGATGACGACGGTCGGGTTTTGGAACGATGACGCCCAGGTCGTCGATTTGAGGGTCGTCAAGACATACGCGGAAAAGGCGAGCATCACCGTTCAGATTGAGACCCTGGGGACTATCTCGAAAATAAGGGGGCGGGCTAATGACTAACGAAATGTTTGAGGCTAAACAATGGTTAAGGCGTGTTTATGTCATCGCGAAAAGGGTCGAGAGTAATGAGAGGATGCTCGAGGTGCTCAAGGCCAGGGTCAACACGGCAACCGCTGTCTATGAAAACAAGAGCGGCCGAGGAGACCGAGAACAAGCCCAAAAGCGCCGCGAGGATGCGCTCCTCGATTATATCGAGCAGGAGGACAAGGTCGAGCGCTCGAGGAATCTCCTCAGCCGGGAGACGGGCAAGGTCAAAAAGGTCATTGACCGCATTGACGACGAGACGGTCGGCGACATTATGGATTTGAGATATATCAAGCTCCTCGCCTGGGATGATGTCGTCAAGGTCGCGAATTACTCAAGGGCTCAAGTTTTCAGATTTCACGGCCAGGGCCTCGAAAAGGTCGCGGTCATATTACGGGAGGAGCGCCGATGATTAAATTGATTTGTGACCGATGCGGCTCTTGTTTTACGGAATCCGAGGCCGAGACGAGGACCGACCTCGTCGACATATATCCCGACGGGCGCGGTTATTTCAAGAGCTCCCCGATTTGTCCCGAGTGCGGGGCCGATGACTTGACCGAAATCGACCTCAAGGCCGCCGAGTGCCTTGAGTTTGATGACCTTATAGGATGCGCGGGGGATTGCGATAATTGCCCCGTGATGACAGAAACGGAGGGCGAAAAATGACAAACAAGGAAACATTCGAGAAATTTGAGGAGGCAATCAGACAAGCCGCGACTTATTGGGACATTACCGAGCTCCCGCCGATAATGAAAGCCGAGAGGAATCAAAATCTAATTAGCGGGGTTATGTTTGCGGCTCTCTATGTTTTGCCCGGTGATGATTATCAAAAGTTAGTAATGCTATGTCACGAATTAGGATTTAATCATTAAGGAGAAACAAGAAAAATGATTCGATACGATTGTATTAATTTCATCGGGGATGATGATTGTAACCGATGCACCGAGCGCGGGCTCTTTTATGGAGGTTGTGAGAGGTGCGAATATTACACCCCGTACAGCCGCAAGACCTCGGTCAGCGCCCAGGCGGGCGCGATTGCTGACGAATGTCTCGACAAGCTCAAGCGCGGGGATTTTCTCGGAGGTGCAAAATGAACAATGATTTGATTAGCCGCCAATCCTTAAAGAATGACATCGAGAGGGCTTTTGATGCGGCCGACCTAACGGATTATGAGCCGAGTGCGGCCATTTGCGAGATATATGACAAGTGCATCGACGAGGAGCCAACGGCCGCCGTGACATTCACCCGCGAGGAGCTCGAGGCCTGGCTCTACGCGAACGCAATCAACAACCTCGACGGTCAAGCGCGTAACAAGATATTCGCCGACGATTGCAAGATAATAATTGACCGCCTCGACGGGTTTGAGAGGTTTGTCAAGGATAGACGGGAGGGCAAAATATGAACAATGAGACAGCAATCAAGATATTAAGCACGCGTAATTATAAGTGCGGGGAGTGCCCTTTTAGCGGTCCCGACTGTAAAGGGTGCCGCCTGGCCGATGCTCTTGACCTGGCAATCGAGGCGCTCGGCACGGATGACGAGCCGAAAACCTCAAGACAAGAGCGAGCCCTCGAGATCATTGACGCCTTAAAGGATGACCGCCTAATCGGTAACAAACAGCGCGGCACCTTGAGGCGGGCGATTCTCGACAATACTCCCGAGGTCCCGAGCAATATGACCCTAATCCCGACCGCGGTCCTTGATGACCTCACCAAAACAACGCGAGAGCTCGGCGAGTGGGTCGAGGGTGTCGAGCCGTTCGGGTATGATGAGACAGCCGTCGCCGTTTGCTCGGTTTGTCGTCATTCCTTTATACTCGACGAGTACACCCTCGACGATGTCCGTTTTATGTTTAAGTATTGCCCGAATTGTGGGGCCTTAATGACCGCCTCGGGTAATATTGAGACTAAATGAGACTTATTTTTATGTTATAGTGCAAGAGTAAAAGCATAACATTATGCTTGACTTTTCAATCATCCGAAAGACCCAGGCCTCGCGCTTGGGTTTTTTAATGCACAAATAACAAGGGGGAACGATGCCGAACAGACGAGGGGGCAAACGGTGGGAAAAGGTGAGAGCCCTCGCGTGGGACCGTGACCGCAAGAGCCGAGCCGTGTGTCATATATGCGGCGAGCGCATTGATTACAGTCTCAAACCCTCAAGCGCTCCCCTCGCGTGGGAGCCAGACCACCTTATACACTACGCAAAGGCGCCCGAGCTTGAGCTCGACCTTGCGAATATTGCCGCAAGTCATACGCGATGTAATAGACAACGAGGAGCGGGCTCGCAAGACCTGGCGCTCGGTCGTCGGTCGCGCATTTGGTAACGCCTAAAGGGTAGGGGGTTAGAATCTTAATTCTCTTTGGGTCGGGGGAG